>Ga0183095_10117_pt4 | contig 230349 bp, 193 predicted proteins | sample BioMet4_FD_130346 | JGI IMG/M metagenome (GOLD analysis project Ga0183095, IMG submission 130346) | Microbial communities from bioreactor (seeded with sewage sludge) at LBNL, California, USA - Biofuel metagenome 4 (v2) (version 3) | ecosystem: Engineered > Bioreactor > Anaerobic > Unclassified ...
TTCGGAGGATGAGGGTCCAGGGAGAAGGGCGGCTTTGTGAAAAGCCCTTCTCCCTGGCGTGCTCTTTCTTCACCGTCTTTCTGCACGAGCAGAAAGACGGTGCCCCGCAGGGCGCATCCCACGTCCTTAAAAAATCTGTACGCAGCACGTATTAGATTCTTCGCCGCTTGCGCTCCTCAGAATGACAAATGGGGAGGATGTGCGCGGAAAACCACCCCCATTGTCATTCCTCGCTGCAAACTTGCTTTAGGGCAACACCGCACGAAGGCATAAAAAATCCACACTGCCTGACCAAACGCCCAAACAGTGTGGGAAAACCCTGCGATTTCCATGCGGGGGCAACCAGAATCAAGCTGCCAGGCAGGGCCTGTCAGCCAGAATCAGATTTGCCAACGCAAACAGCATATTCAGTTTTGCGGTCTGTTTTCGCAGACCTCGATACCTCGTTTTTCGGTATCGAAGCTGTCCTTTGACAACGGCAAAAACATGTTCCACCTTGGCACGTATGGATGACTTTTCCCGTTCTCTGCGCTTGAGCTGGCTCTGCGATCTCGGGGATTTCTTTCTCAGCTGGGAAGGTCGGCGGTTCAGCTTGTATTGTATGCGCTTGCCGGAATGGTTCCGTGTCACGGCATCCTCACGCTTTTCTGCACCCAGATAGCCGCTGTCGCCATACACAACATCTTCGTCTCCTGTCAGCAATTGCGGCGTCATGGTGACATCATGGACATTGGCTGCTGTCACCTCCACTGTATGAACCAATCCACTGTCCTTGTCCACACCCACGTGCGCCTTATACCCGAAGTGCCAGGCGTTTCCTTTTTTTACCTGATGTGCCTCTGGATCCCGCTGCTTCTCCTGATTTTTTGTGGAGGACGGCGCTGCAATCATCGTAGAATCTACGATGGTACCTTTTTTCAGCAGCAGGCCTCGCTGTTGCAGAAGCTCTACCACCTGTGCGAACAGCTTCTCCTGTAAATTGTTATGAATCAGGATGTTACGAAATCTACCAAGCGTGTCTCCGTCCGGTACCTGATTGCTGGAGGAAATTCCGCAAAAATCCGAGAAGGCGCGGCTGTCGATTGTCTCGGTAATGGTCGCCTCGTCTGACAAGCTATACAGGTTTTGCAGTAAATACAGTCGCAGCATCAGTTCAATTTCGTAAGGCTTGTTTCCGCGCTCCCCTTTATAATAGCACGGTCTAATCATGGAAACCCACTTGCCCCACGGTACGATGCGGTCGATCTGTGCCAGAAATTCTATTTTCTTCGTCCGTACTTGAGCCAGCTCGTCGCTCAGGTCGGACAAACTTATCTGTTTATTCATGTCACGATTTTATCATATATGGGCCATCACTGCATCTTTTTTCTTTGTGCGGTGTTGCCTTAGATTCTTCGTCGCTTACGCTCCTCAGAATGACAGATGGGGGAGATGTGCGCGACAAAACACACCATCTGTCATTCTGAGCAAAGCGAAAAATCTCACTGCAAACTTGCTTTGAGATTCTTCGCCGCTGTGCTCATCAGAAGGTCAGCTGCGCGGGCGGGGGAAGGCACGGCTCGATGACGGCTTCGGCGCCGCGGGAGCGGAGAGCTTCCGCGGCCTCGGAGCCGTCGTCGTATACGAGCACGCGGCTCCAGCCGCGGCGAAGATTCTCGGCTGTGCCGTCCCAGGTGCCGCCGCGGCCGAGGCCGCACTGGGCGACGAAAACCGCATCGCCCATCGCGTGGATCAGGCGGTTGCGCGCCATGGCGCGCGGGACGGAAAACCCGTATTCAAACCCGCCCTCGCTCACATGCAGGCAGCGCGGCGGGACCGGCCCCTCGAGGCTCTCGGCCGTAAAGACGATCACGCTGCCGCCGGCCTGCAGGCAGGCGTCCTGGCCCGCGGTATCCGCGCCGGCGGCGCCGCCAGAGACGAGCGTGAAGCCCCGGGCCGCGGCGAAGCGGCCGACCTCCGCGGCAAAGCGCCGCCCCGGCTCCAAAAGAGCGCGCGAGCCGACAAGGGATATGCACGGCGTCTGCAGCAGCGACGCCTCGCCCTTCACGAAGAGCACCGGCGGCGCCGACATGCCGAGCCGCTTCGCCAGCTGCGCGGGATAGCCCGCGCTCGCGCGCGTGAGCGGCGACACGCCCAGATTCCGCGCCGCCGCGAGGTACTGCGAAAGACGCTCCTCGCGCGACAAAAGCCCTGCGATCAGCAGGGCCTTTTCCGTATTATATCCGAGCGCGCGCACGTCACCGGCCGTCAGCTCGCGGTCGGGGGCGTCCTGTTTCTGAGCGGCCCGCGCGAGCAGGCTCAGCGTGCGAAAGCCCGGCGCGGTGAGGGGCTTCGCCGACTCGTCCCCGAGCCGGCAGCACAGCAGCAGCAGTCCGCGCTCCGCCGCCGTCACCGGAAGCGCCGCCGCGGCTGCGGCTTTTTCTCCTCCTCGGCCACAAGCGTGCCGTCCTCGAGGAACTTGACGGGCTGAATCTGGTAGTGGGAGTATTTCGCGATTTCGTCGAGCTTCGCCTTTTCCGGGAAGGTGCCGAGAATCGAGATGGACATGCCCTTCTTGCCCGCGCGGCCGGTGCGGCCGATGCGGTGGACGTAGTACTCGTTCTCCTCCGGCACGTCGTAGTTGATGACGCAGTCCACGTCGTCCACGTCGATGCCGCGCGAGGCCACGTCGGTGGCAATCAGCACAGACAGCTTGCCGTCTTTGAACGTGCGCATCGTCTTTTCGCGCGTGACCTGGCGGATGTCGCCGTGGATGCAGTCGGCGTCCACGCCCGCGCGGCGCAGATCGTCGCACAGGCGCTGGCACATGACCTTCGTGTTGCAGAAGATGATCGTGCGCTCAAAGCCCATCGTGTGGATGAGCCGCAGCACCGTCGTGACCTTCTCGAGGGCGGGCACGGAGATGGAGTACTGGACGATGTCGGGCCGGTCCTCGGCCTGCGGCAGCACCGTGATCTCCACCTCGTCGCGCTGGTACATCCACGAGACGGTCATGACCTCCTGCGAGATGGTGGCGGAAAACAGGCCGAGATTGCGGCGGTTCTTGATCTTGTTGAGGATGTCGGTCACGTCGTCAAAGAAGCCCATGTCGAGCATGCGGTCGGCCTCGTCGAGCACGACGGTCAGCACCTTGTCGAAGCGCAGCGCCTTGCGCTTGTAGCAGTCCATGAGCCGGCCCGGCGTCGCCACGACGATCTGCGGGTGCTTCTGCAGCTGTTTGAGCTGCGTGTCGATGCTCGCGCCGCCGTAGACGACCGTCACGCGGATGTTCTTGTAGAACGCCAGCAGCCCGCGCAGCTCGTCCGCGATCTGGATGGCCAGCTCGCGGGTCGGCGCGAGCACGAGACCCTGCAGGTCCTCGCTCTCCGCGTCGATGTGCTCGATCATGGGAATGCCGAATGCAAAGGTCTTGCCGGTTCCCGTCGGGGCCTTGGCGATGACGTCCTTCCACTGCATAAAAGGAGGGATGGCCTCGGCCTGCACCGTCGTGGGATAGCCGTAGCCCTTCTGCTCGAGCGCCTGTAAAATTTCCGGGGACAGCCCCAGGTCTTCAAATGTCAAATTCTGATCCATGCTTTCTCCTTAAAACCGCCTGGGCGATAAGTTTACATAATCTATAAACTGAAATTGCAGTCCGTTTTCCGCCTGCAGCTCGGAGGTCCTCCGGATTTCCCAATTCGGCAGCCGGTCGAGGTCGGGCAGGAAGCGGTCGGCAACGAGGTTTACATAAGTTTTTGTGATCTGCGCCGTGTCGCAGTAGTCGAGCAGCAGCGCATAGATGCTCGCGCCGCCGACGACGCAGAGCGATTCGCGGGGGTATCCGCGCAGCTTCTCAAACAGCTCGTCCTGCGAGTGCGCGACGACGGCGTCCCCGGCTGTGAAGTCCGGGTCGGCGGAGAGGACGATGTTGACGCGGTTTTTGAGCGGCCTCCCGCCGGGGAAGGTCGCGAGCGTTTTCCGGCCCAGAATGACGACCTTTCCGGTCGTCAGCTCGCGGAAGCGCCGCAGGTCGGAGGGAAGCGCGACAAGCAGGCCGTTTTCCCGGCCGATGCCCCAGTCGGGCGTGACATTGACGATCAGATTCATGGCGCGGCCTCAGATCGCGACGGGAATCTTCTCGGAGAAGTCGGAGTAGCGGTAATTTTCCATCCGGAAGCTGTCCGTCGTGAATTGGTAAAAATCGGTGACGGTCCGGTCCATCACGAACGCGGGGGCGGGCAGCGGCTCGTTTTGGAGCATCTTCTCCACGAGCGGCACGTGCCGGTCGTAGATGTGGCAGTCGGCGATCACATGCACGAATTCGCCGGCCTCGAGGCCGGACACCTGCGCCATCATGTGCACCAGCACCGCGTACTGCACGACGTTCCAGTTGTTGGCCGTCAGCATGTCCTGACTTCGCTGGTTGAGAATCGCGTTCAGGGTATTGCCGCTCACGTTGAAGGTCATGGAGTAGGCGCAGGGGGCGAGGCCCATCTCGGACAGGTCGTGGTGGTTGTAGATGTTCGTGAGGATGCGGCGGGAGGCGGGGTTGTTTTTGAGCTCATAGAGAACCCGGTCCACCTGGTCGAACATGCCCTCGGGGTAGCGGTGCTTCACGCCGAGCTGATAGCCGTAGGCCTTGCCGATGGTGCCGTCGGGGCCGGCCCAGCTGTCCCAGATGTGGCTGCCGAGCTCCGAGACGCGGTTGGACTTTTTCTGCCAGATCCACAGCAGCTCCTGGATGCAGGACTTGTAGTAGGTGCGGCGGAGCGTCATGATCGGAAACTCCCGGCGCAGATCGTAGCGGTTGACCACGCAGAATTTCTTGACCGTGTGCGCGGGCGTGCCGTCTTCCCAGTGCGGCCGCACGGCGCGGTCGGTGTCCCAGACGCCGTTTTCCAGAATGTCCCGGCAGTTGGCGGCATAGACGGTATCGGCATAGCTCATGGCAGTTCCTCCCGCGAAACGGCATATTTTTTATAGTATAACACACTTTCATGGAAGTTGACAACGGGTATCTTCCAAAATACAGGCGTCACCGGCACAAAATCAGCTCCAGCAGGAACACCACGCCGCAGCAGGAGGCGGAGACGGCGAAGAGGCTGGCGCCGCGCCACGCGAGCACGATGCCGGCAACCAGCGCGGCGATGCCGGCGACGGGCGTCTGCGTGGCGCCGACGATCGCCGGAAAGGTCATCACCGAGAGCGTCACGTAGGGCACATAGTAGAGAAACGAGCGGATGAAGCGGCTTTTGATGGGCCTGCGCAGCAGCGTCAGCGGCAGGACGCGGATCAGATAGCTCACGCCCGCCATGACGAGAATGGAGATCCAGATATTATGCTGCATCCTGCGCCTCCTCTTCCTCCCGGTGCGGGAACAGAACGGCCGCGCCCGCGGAGAGGGCGAGCGTCAGCACGATGGTGCGCGTGCCGGACGAGAGCGACAGAAAGCGCTCCGCCAGAAAACTTGCGGCAAAGCTCAGAACGACCAGCACGCCCAGCACCCGGCTCTTCTTTGCCGGCGGCACCACGACGGCCAGGAACATGCCGTACAGCGCGACGCTCAGGGCCGACACGGCGCGCGCCGGCAGCAGGTTGCCCGCCATGACGCCGAGATATGTGCCGACGGCCCAGCCCGGCGCGGCGAGCACGATCGCCCCGTAGACGTAGTACGGGTCGAGCGGGCCGGGCCTCGCGATGGAGATGCCGAAGATCTCGTCCGTCACGTCGTAGCCCACCAGAAAGCGGTGGATGGAGCGCGTCGAGGGCGAAAACTTCTGGCTCAGCGAGCAGCTCATGAGCAGATACCGCGCGTTGGCCACGAGCGTCACGAGCGCCAGCTCCAGATACGACGCGTTCGCCGCGATCGCGGTGAAGCCCGCGTATTCGCCCGCGGAGGCGTTGTTGAGCAGGCTTGCCACAAAGCCCTGAAACGCGCTCAGTCCCGCGTTTCTCGCCGCGATGCCGAGCGTAAACGATACCGCCAGATACCCCAGCGCGATCGGAACCCCGTCGCGCATCCCTGCGCAGAACGCGCTCCGGTGCCGGGTCAAAAAACCGTCCATGATGCCGCTCCTTGTGTGTAATCGGGCTGGGGGCAGACGCAGTTCCGGCGTCAGCGCCGCCGAAAATGCGCCCCGCAGCCCGTCTGCGCCTGCGGGTGCAGGCCCCGCGGGGCTTTTCGGCCGGGCGGATGCAAACTTTATTATTATAGCGCGCGGCGCCGCGTCTGTAAATCACGGATTTCCCATAAGACGGCTGCAGGCGGATTTTTCCCCTTTACTTTCCAAGGATAATTTGCTATAATCATCGGGCAAAGCCGCAAACCGCTTCGCATATGCACCCGTAGCTCAGCTGGATAGAGCGTTGGACTCCGACTCCAAAGGCCATGCGTTCGAATCGCACCGGGTGTACCAAAAAGCCCCTGAAAACATTTTGTTTTCAGGGGCTTTCCGGCACGCGCCGGCGTTCAGACCGTCGGCCTTTGTTTTTGCGGCTGCGGACCGTCTACGCGCGATAGATTCCGTATTTGATTTTGACGCGCTCGAGTTTGCGGATCAGCTTGTCTCCGAAGATAAAGTTGACGATCGCCGCGGAGCCCGCATGAGCGGCGTCGTAGGGAACGCCGGAGAGATACAGCAGCTTCATGGTGCGCCAGCTGATCTCGTTTCCGCCCGGAATGCTGGCGGCGGTGACCATCGCGCAGATGTTCATGAGTCCGCCGTAGACGATGAAAACGGTAAAGAACGTAAACAGCGCCAGGGTCACGTCGTCCACGGGCAGGCGCTCGCGCTGGAGCAGCACGCCGGCAAGCAGGCCGGCCGCGCCGAAGACATAGAGCCGCCAACCCAGGAAGGTCCTGCTGTCGCCGGGAAACAGAAGATAGCACACATAGGCGGCCAGAATCGCAAACGCGATCGACAGCAGCGGGCCGAGAACGATTTTGAAATTGCGCGAATTCAGCTTTTCTACATTCGCGCGGTTAAACGCCAGACCGGCCAGGAAGCCCAGAAGCCCCCAGCAAAACATCTGCCAGGGCGTCCACGGCCCCTGGCCTTCATAGAAATTCAGGACGAACCGGGACAGCGAGCCGATCAGAAAGCCGGCCTCCGGCCCGAGCGCGACCCCGCAGGCGATGATGATCGCGGTGCCGGCGTGGATCGCGACGGTCACGCTGCACAGAAGCTGGGTGCAGACCGTCAGCGCGCACATCATGGCAAGCAGGACAATTTCCCGCGCCTTTGGCCTTCGGTGCTCAAACACCATGAAAAACGGCGCGACGGTCATGGCCAGGATCATCCAGCTGACAAGAATGTAGCTTCTGTCCCGCAGAAGCGTAAAGCCCAGGACAATGGCGGCGGGAATCGCGAGAAAGATCAGGATTGCCGCCACGCCGGTGCGTTTGCGGTGCGCGGCTTCTACCTGCGTGACGTTATCGCTTCTGCGCAACGGGCAGCGACCTCCTCCCATGTGATGGCATCCGGAAACCACTGGCTGCAAAGCCGGTTGGTCGTGGTTGTATAAAAGCTGTTGCCGGAGAAGAAGGCCCGCGGCGTGCCGCAGGAGACGATCTCCCCGTCGAAAAGCAGGGCGCAGCGATCGGCATATTCCGCGCAGAACTCGATGTCATGGGTGACCATGAGAATGGTCGTGCCGTTCCGGCGCAGCTTCAGAAAGATGTCTGCCAGCGTGCGCTTGAAAAAGGGGTCCAGCCCCTTGGTCGGTTCATCGAGCAGCAGAACAGAGGGCTCCAGCAGCAGGATTTTCCCGAGCGCGAGCCGCTGCTGCTCCCCGCCGGAGAGATCGTAGGGATGCGCCTGCGCCAGAGAAGAGAGGCCCAGCAGCTGCTGCATCTGCTGCACGTGCTGCGCTTTCTCGCTTTCGGCAGCCCTGCTGCCGCACAGCGCCTCCAAAAGCTCCTCCCGGACGGTGATCTCCGTGAACAGCGCCTGGGGGTCCTGCGGCAGCATGGCCAGGCAGTGGGTGAACAGCTGCCCGTCGCTGAGCTTTTCCAGGCTCACGCCGTTGATTTCAATGAGGCCCCGGCGCGGCCGGATCTGACGGGTCAGCGCTTTCAGCAGGGTGGTCTTTCCCACGCCGTTTCCGCCCAGAAGCGCATAGAGCTCTCCGCGCCGCACGCAGAGCTCCACACCGCGAAGCGTGTCGGGGTCGGTCCTGCCGTAGTGAAACCAGACGTCTTTCATGAAAAGCGCGGGCGGCTCCGGCGCCTCCTGCGGCTTTGGCGCGGGCTCGGGAGCCGGCGGGGCCGGCCGCTCCGGGGGCGCGCCCAGCTGCGATTCCATCCAGAGACGGCCCTCCCGCACGGTCAGGGGGCAGTCCTTCCGGCAGCCCGCGGTGCACGCGATCTTCACAGCCGCGGGCAGGCCGCAGAACAGATCGCCGCAGACGCCGCCGGCGATTTTTGCCGCGGCCTTTCGCGGACTGTCCTGAATCAGGAGTCTTCCGGCGTCCATGACCAGCACCTGATCGGCCAAGGGGAACAGCTCCTCCAGGCGATGCTCGGAGATCAGGATGGTGGTGCCCAGCTCGGTGTTTATTTTTTTCAGCGCGGCAATGAAATCCGACGCGGCGATGGGATCGAGCTGCGAGGTCGGCTCGTCCAGGATCAGAAGCTTGGGCTTCATGACCATGACGGAGGCCAGATTCAGAAGCTGCTTTTGACCGCCGGAGAGCTCGCAGACATTTTTGCGGAACCAGGTCTGAATCCCGAAAAAGCTGGCCATCTCCGCCACGCGCTGTTTCATTGTGCGATTGTCGAGCCCCAGGCTCTCCAGCCCGAAGGCCAGCTCATGCCAGACCTTGTCGGTGACGATCTGCGCGTCCGGACTCTGCTGGACAAATCCGATCTCCGACGCGCAGACGCGGTCGTCCAGCGCCGGGATGTCCTGCCCGCAGTATTGGACGACGCCCTCGGTTTTGCCATACGGGGTCAGGCTTTTTTTCAGCTGGCGCAGCAGCGTGCTCTTGCCGCAGCCGGATTTGCCGCACAAAAGGACAAAGGACGACCGCGGGATGGTAAAGCACACCTCCTGCAGCGCGGGCGCGGTGCAGCACGGATAGGTGAACGTCAGGCCGCTGCAGGTAATCAGGTCCATGAGCTTGCCTCCCTGAAATCCAGCGCCGCGGGCAGCAGCATGAGCAGAACCCAGCTCGCCAGACTGACCGCCTGCCACGGCGTCATCCGGGGCAGCACGATGGAAGGATAGTAATAGATGGCCGTCTGTCCCGCGGCGCAGGCAGTGAGGGGGGCGGCGCCCAGCAGCACCATCAGCAGCAGCAGACGCAGCTCCTCGGAGGAGAACCGGAACAGGTGGAAGCTGGTGCGCCCGCGCAGGCCGTATCCGCGGGCCTGCATGGAATCCGCCGTGTCGATGGATGCCTCCAGCGACCAGGCGATCAGGATGGACAGCTCTTTGCCGAACTGCCGCAGCCGCGCGGGGAGGGCCGAGCCCTTCAGCCCGCGTCCCATGCACCGCTGCGCGCTGGAAATCTCCTGGAAACGGGCCTTGAGCAGGGGAATGTCGCGCAGGATCATCGAAAGCGTCAGCGCCAGCACAGGCGCAAAGCGCCCGAACAGATAGATGAATTTGTCCGCGGTCACAACGGCGCTGAAGCAGCGGAACCAGACGATCACGCTGCTGAGCAAAATCGCCGAGACACAGCCGAAGACGATCGCCTCCGCCGTGATGCGGTTTCCGTTCAGGTAAAACAGGACCGTCACGCCGTTGTGAACATTGAGCGTGTTGAAAAAGGTCATCAGCAGGATCGCCGGAGCGAATATCAGGCAGTTCTGCCGGAGCGCCTTTCGCCCCCGCAGCACAAGGGAATAGAGCCACGCCGAGACGAACGACGCCAGCAGGAACGCGGGGTGCGTGGAAAACATGGTGATGCCGATGACAAGGGCAAAGTAAGTAAAATTCAGGATGGGATGGCTGCGGAAAAAATATCCGCCCTCGCCGACCCCGTCCCGAAGGATCAGGCGCAGTCCTACCATGACGAGTTATCTCCCACATCCCGGCCCAGATCGCAGGTATACATCCAGACGATGACGTCGTGGTTCTGCACCGGATACTGGCTGCAGCCGTAGTTGGGGAACTGCCCGTTGACTTTGTACATCCAGCCGCTGAGCGTCCCGCCGTCGAATTCATACAGATAGTTGATGCCCTCGATATACGCGCCGCTGTAGAGCGGGTCCTCGCGGAACTCCATCTGGATGTTCCGGTCGCGGGTGACCCGCTTGAGAACGTCGAAAACACTCTCGCCGTCAGTGAACGCCACCTCGGAGGCGGCCAGAATGACGCCGTCGGACGGCACGTAGGAGGCCGCAGCCTCATTTTCCAGCTTGGAGGTATCCGTGACGGTGTCGCAGCGAATTTCCAGGGTGCAGGTATTCTGCGCCTCCGGCGCGGCAGCCTGCTTGTCCGGCGCGTCCGGCTTCGGCTGCGCCGCCGGGGACTGCTCCTGCGGCTGCGCGGCCGCCGCCTTCGTCTGCGCTTTCTCCGCCGTCTTCGGCTCCTCAGCTGAGGATGCCGCGGGTTTTTCCCCTGCCGCCTCCGGCTGCTGCTCCGACGATGCCGGCTGCTTTTCCGCCGCCGGCTGCGTTTTTTTGGCGGTCTCCGGCGCAGGCGCGTCCGGCACGGTCTGCGCCGGCGCCTGCAGGGCGCTCTGCGCCGAGCCAGCCGAGGCCGTCTGTGCGGCCGCCGCCTGCTCCGCGGGCTGCGCGGGCTCGATGTGCAGGGTGGCCAGCGTACCGGCAAGCGCGGCCGCCAGGAGCGCGAGGATGATCCAAAAACGAATTTTTTTCTTTTTCATGTGTTGTCCTGCCCCTGCAGTACCAGACAGAGGTGGTAAATCATGGCCGCGGCCTCTGCGCGCGTCGCCGTTTTTGCCGGCGCGAAGCGATAGCCGCTGCCGGAGGCGATGCCGCTGAGAATGCCTGCCTGCTGCATCGCGGAGACTGCGCCGGCAGCATAGGGGGCGATGGACGCGCTGTCGGAAAAGGTCAGCGGCGCTTTGACCGGGTTCAGGGCAGCTGCGGCGGTATTCTGAAGATAGCGCTGCAGCATGACCGCCATATCCTGGCGCGTGATGCTGGCGTCGGGAGAGAAGGTGCGGCTGCCGCTGCCGGCGGCGATGCCCTTCTCCACGGCCCAGGCCACGGCCGGGGCGAACCAGTCGCCGGCCTGCACATCCGTGAACGCATCGGTCCTGCACTGCGAATAGTCCTCGCCGGACAGCTTTGCAAGCATCTGCACGAACTGCGACCGCGTGAGAGGCCGGTCCGGGGAGAAGACGCCGTTTCCGGTTCCGCCGATCAGACGCTTCTCCGCCAGATAGGCGATTTGCTTCCTCGCCCAATGCGTTTTGGTATCGGAAAATTCGGCCGCGGCCGGTTTTTGCGGCGTATCCGTTCCGGCGGCGGTTTTTTCGTAGCAATACAGACGGCCTGCGTCGTTATACCAGAGTAAAGAGCCGTCGGCTGCCACCAGCACGCTCTGGGAGCAGTACTGACTGACGCCGATCCCGTCGGCGATCTCGTACTTCGCGGCAGTCTGCCCCGCGCTGTCCTGCACGATCCAGAGCTCGGAGCTGCCGTCCGCGTTGGGCGCGTAGGGCACCAGATAGAGGTAAACCGTCCGCTGGCCGTCGTCCGCGGCATACGCGGTGCTGATTCCGGCCGAGCCCTTGGTCTGAACGGGCACGGAATAGATCTCCTGCATGCTGACCGCGTCGATCACATGAAACACCTCGGCCGACCCCATGGTATAACCGCCGCCGCCGATGTACAGCCGTCCGTTGTAAACCACCGGCGAGGACTGCGTGCCGCCGCCTTTCGTGCCGGAGAGCCATTCTTTGGCAGAGGACGGATCGGGCATTCCGTCGCTGCCGAGGGCGTAGGAAATCACGCTGGCGCCGCCGGCGGAATGGTTGGAGGCCACATACAGCCGACCGGTTTCGTTGCTGTACGTGATCGTGGAGCGGATGGCATGGCCTGCGCCGATGTCAACGGTCCGCAGCCTGCCGGTCTGATACTGCACCACGCAGAGGGTGCTGTCATAGCCGAAATAGCAGCAGTCCCCCACAAACGCCGCTCCGTTGAAGCAGAAGCCGTACCGCCCGGTGCAGTTCACGGTCCACAGCGCTTTTTTGACCTCATCGCTGCGGGAAGGGTCCTCGTCCCCGGAGGTAAAACAGGCGTATACGCCCTTGCGGCCATAGGAACCCGTGACAAAGCAGCCGTCGTGGTACATGACCGGCGATTCCATCAGGCCCTTGGAGAAGGTTTCGGTGATATAGAGCTGCTTGAGCGTCTGCGCGTCGTAGACGCGGAGAAAACACGCCTCGCCGCCCTTCCCGCCGTTCAGATTGTTCGTTTGGCACGGGACGAAGATTTTGCCGTCCCCGTAGGCGATGTCAACGAAAAACTGGTTGACCGGCTTGCCGTAGACGGCGGCCTTTTTGACCTCCCGGCCGGTGGCCAGCTCCACCTTGCGCAGATACTGCGAGCTGTAATAGTAGACATAGTCCCCCACGGTGATGGGCGTGCCGGGCATATCCTCCCAGGAGCTGCCGGTGTTCAGCTCCCAGCGCAGGGACAGCGTGCTGCCGCCGGTGGGGCTTTTTCCGCCGGACACGCCCTGCGCATCGGCCTCGCCCAGAAACTGCGGCCAGTCCGCGGCCGCCGCAGAGGCCGTCAACAGAACTAGGACCAGCCCGATCAGGATGATCCGCCGTATTTTTTTTCGCATGATTTCCAATCCTTTTTTGATCGATATGGCGCGTTTCCAGTCCGCAGCCCTCAGGGCCGCGGACTGGAAACGTGTTTTGTGAAAGGCGGCTGAGGGCTCAGCGCGCGATGTTTTTGCACAGACGCATGAGAATGGCCGCGACCTCTGCGCGGGTCGCCTTGCCGGCGGGCACCAGCATATCGCGGGTCCGCCCGTCGATCAGGCCTTCGGCCTTTGCCCACTGCATGGCGCGCACCGCATAGGCCCTGACGCCGGCGAAGTCCCGATAACCGCTCAGATCGGCAGACCGGCTGACATCCCAGCCCTTGAACGCGGCGTAGCGCATCATGACAGCGGCCAGCTGCTCGCGCGTGACAGACGCGTCGGGCGCAAATTTGCCGTGCCCCATGCCGTTGACGATTCCGTTGGCCGCGGCCCAGTTCACCGCGCCTGTGTAATACTGGCGGTCGGGAACATCGGAGAATTTGCCGGCGGCGTCCGTTTCCGGCGAGCCGTCCAGGCGATAGAGGGCCGTGACCAGCATGGCGCGGGTCATACATGCGTCGGGAGCAAACTCCACAGCGCTGACGCCCTGGAAGAGCTTGTTCTCATATGCGTACCGGATGGCGTCCAAGGCCCAGTGCCCCGTGACGTCGATAAACGGAACGCCGATGGTCAGGCGCGCATAGGCCGATTCGGCAGCGATCAGCGCGGCGTAATTTGTCACGAGCTCCTTCTGCGGGCCGGTCAGCGCCTGATAGGCGGTTCTGGCAGCCCGGATCCGGTCGGCGCTGTTTTCCGTGACGGTTCCGATGGCGTCGATAAGCGCGGTCACGGCGTCAGCGGCCTTTTGATTTTCCGGGTCCGCGCCGGCGCCCGTCTGATACCGGATCGTGATGAGGATTGTGTCGGTATCCTGCGGCACGGCGTCGGTGGCATAGGCGCGGAATTCGCAGCGGAGCGTGATCTGGGTGCCGTCCGCGACCGGAATGCTCTGGAGCGGCTTGTATTCTCTGCCGTTTGCCGTATAGGTCAGTCTCGCGCCGTAATTCTCCTGCTGCGCCTCCAAAGCGATGCTGGTGACGGTCGCAGGAACGGTGTAGGTGTAGGCCTTGACGCCGGTGCTGAACGAGGGCGAAAGCGTGCCGTAGTTTTGCTGGAAGGTGATCCCGGTGATTTTCGCGCTTTTGGTGTTGTAGTTTTCGCCGATGTCATGGCCGAGCTGGCAGGTGTATTGCCACCGGATGCGGTCGCCGTCCTCCACCGCGAAGTCCGAGGACATCTTGTTGATGAACCAGTTGTTCAGGCTGACCATCCAGCCGGAGCTGCTGCCGCCGTCGTAATCGCCCAGCGTCGGATAGGTCGTGCCGCCCACCGTGAAGTTCCGGATGGCGGACAGGTAGAAGTTGGAGGCTGCGGTGCCGGTATATACCGGCGTGATTCCCGCCGCTTTCAAAAGGCGCAGCGTGACGGTCGCGATCGTGTCGCCGGTCTGGAAGGGGACCGACGCGGCGGGCAGGATCGTGCCCAGCGCATAGGGCATGTCCACGCTGAGATCCGTACGGACGCCGCGGTCCTCAAAGCCCACCCAGACATGGCCGTCGGCCTGCGCGTCGGTGATGTCGAACACGAGCGCGTCGGATTTTTTGACGACGGTCAGGGTCACGGTAAACGGGGCGGAGCTCAGCGTACCGTCGCTGGCCGTAAAGACCAGCGTGTAGGTCCCGGTCTCGGCGGGCGTCAGTCTGTATCTGGCGGCGGCCGGGGCGGATGTTCCGTCCGCCTTCACCGTATAGCGCAGCGTATCGCCCGCGTCCGGATCGGTGAATACGTTCAGAAGGTTCAGGGAATAGGTCTCGCCCAGCGTGATCGTCCGGGAGACAGAGGCGCTGCCGGTCAGCGCGGGCGCGTGATTTTCCGCGGCCGCCGCTGCGGTCAGGGTCACGGTGTAGGCGGGGGAGGTCAGCTTGCCGTCGTCCGCGGTGAAGACCAGGGTATGGACGCCGGCCTGCGACGGCTGCCAGCGGTAGATCGCGCCGGTCGAACCGGCGGGTTCGGAATCCAGCCTGGCGGAATAGTGCAGCGCGTCGCCGTCCGGATCGGAGAAAACCGAGGCCAGATTGAGGGAATAGATCTCGCCCAGCGTGACGGTCTGGGCTGCGGCGGCGCTGCCGGTCAGGACAGGCGCGTGGTTTTCGCCCGGCGCGGCGGCGCTCACCGTCAGGGTGACGGTGTAGTTGTTCGAGGTGAGCTGGCCGTCGCTGGCGTTCAGGGTGATGACATAAACACCGGGCTGGCTTGGCGTAAAGCTGTAAGCGGCGCTGCTCAGCCTGGTCCTGGCCGCGTTCTCCACTTGGGCGTAATAGGTCAGCTCATCGCCCTCCGCGTCAAAAAAGACGCTGCTCAGGTCGAGGGTATACGAGCTCCCCATTTGAATGCTGGCCGCGGTGCTGGCGGCGCCGGTAATGACGGGCTTTGTGTTTTCGCTGCCGGTCAGACCGCTGACATAGAGAATCAGACGGTATTTTTCGGAATAGGTGTGTCCGTCGCTGGCCCGGAAATACAGATTATACTGTCCGTTGGCGGCGGCCGTAAAGTGATAGACCGCGCCGCAGGAGGTCTCCGCGCCGCTGCCGGTGCTGACGGTGTAGGTCAGCTTGTCGTTTTCCGGATCGGCAAAAATATCGGCCAGCTTTACGTCGCATTCGTTCACGCCGACCTTCAGCGTTTGGCTGGAGGGATTCGCGGCGCTGCTGCGGATATAGGGCTTTCCGTTTGCGGTGGAGTCGGTCACCGGCAGAACGATGTCCGGCAGCTTCGCGAGATGGCCGCTGACGGATTCCGCGCCGCCCTCCCAGGAGGTCGTGCCTTTGGCGAAATCGATGTAGGTGCGGTGCTGACCGGCTGCGATGCCGAAGCCGTAATAATAGACGTTGCCGCCGGTCAGAGCATAGGAGTCGCCCTTGAAATCTTCGGGGATCGTAAAGGTGATGGTCTGGCATTCGGGCCAGTAGGCGAAGTCAAACATTCTGGCCCTGTCGCCCTTGTGCTCTACGCCGTCCTGGTCGTAGTAGCTCAGCACGGCATAGGAGTTGTAGGCGCTGGCCATCTTGTTGGCGGGGTGATAGATCGTTTGGAAGCGGACGGAAATCTGATCGCCCGGATGGTAGCCGCCGCCCGCGCTGGTATTGTTGGTGACGGTCATCTCGGTTTCTCTGGCGGTGATGACCTGATAGGCGGTGCTTCCGCCCTTGGCCACCTTGACGATGTTCCGGCCGTTGATGAGCGTCACGGTGACGCTGCCGTCGCTGTTCGCTGTTACGGGATCGCCGGAGAAGCCTTCGGTGCAGCGCATGGGCGCGTCGCCGTCCAGAGTGGGGTGCAGCACGGTCACGGTGCTGCCGGACTCCGGCGTGAAGGTGTATTTGGCCCCGTCGGTCCCCTTGACGTAGTAGAGCGGCCAGCATTCCGAGTCAATGTCCATGCCGGTGGCCACGCTGTGGTCGCCTCCGACGCTCACCACAAACACGCCGGTGTTCTCCGGCCAGATGGCGGAGTAGGTTCCGCAGGCCTGCTTCTCCGTCAGCGCGTCGTACGTGACCAGCACAATGGCCGTGCCTTCCCCGACGGCGGTCATCAGGCCGTTTTCATCGATGGTCACAACGCTGTCGGAGGCCGCGCCGTTCTCATCCAGGACCTGATAGTGGAAGTTCGGCTCCATGGTCACGGTGTACGTTTTCAGGCAGGTGTCCTCGCATACCATCCAGTTGCGGCACTGGTGCACCTGATAGGTGGAGCCCTGGGACAGCTGCAGGTAATTCTGCTGGTTGATGAACAGGTAAATATCCGCTACCGCGTTGGGCGTGGTCAGGCCGACCCAGCCGGCGACATCCTGATTGTCCGCCGCCGTGCCGTCGCCGATCTCGCCGAGCTGACGGCTGATATAGCCGGCAGAAGCCATGTCCGCGTCCGTCACGGTGAACGTTTTGTTCATACCGGAGGAAACGACAAAGCTGCCGGAGTACTTCGCTTTACCGGCTTTGTTGATCCAGTAGGCGTACCGCTGCCCCTCCGCAAGGTCGTATGTGCAGGTGATCGTGCCGTCCGGATTGGTCTTGCTCTGCGTCGGGGTCTGGAGGTTGTAGGGGATATAGTGCCGCACCTTGATGCCGAGAGAGAGCGCGGCGTCTTTCGGAATGTTGAACGTGATCTGGTTTGCGCCCGCCAGCTGACAGGAAACCGTCTGCACCCCGGCGCCGGCCTCCACGGTGACGGCGTTGTGGGTCGCGCTGTAGGCGGCGGTCAGGCTGCCCAGCGGCGTGATGTCAATATTGTGGCCGAAGCTTGGTTTCAGGAGAAAGCGGAAGAACAGGCCGCTGTCGTCGCTTCCGGCGGAGCCGCACGTCGCATAGCCCTCGCCGTCCTGCGCGCCGCACTGCACCCTGGCGGAAACCTGGCTGGCCGTGAGCCAGGCACCGTTGATTTTTGTGGTAATACGCACCAGCACCTGCCGCAGGCTGACGGCGTCCATGCCCTTGGCGGTTTTGATGCACATGCCGCCCCAGTCGAGCGCGCCCACCTTGCCGCGCACGCTGATGCGGGACAGGTTCTCCGGCACCGCGACCGTATAGGCGGTAAATCCGTCGGCGGTCTGCCCCTTCACGGCGGTCAGCGCCGCGCCGGTCTGGTCGCAGCCGTCGGAGCCAAAGCCGGCGGTCGCATAGAATTCGGGCGTGACCGATTCCGGGACCAGGACCGCAGCCGCGTAGGTCACAGCGGAATCGGAGACCGTCAGCGTGACGGTATAGGTCTCCGCAGACGGGCCCCAGCTGTCGGCGGCGGAGAAGACCAGCGTATACGTGCCGGCCGAAGCGGGGGTATAGGTGTAAGCCTCGCTTGCCGCCGCGGCGTCCGCATCGCCGATTTTTACCTGATAGGTCAGCTTGTCGCCGTCGGCGTCCGCAAAGATCGCGGAGAGATCGACGGCATAGGCTTCGCCGGTGGTCTTTGCTGCCGAGACCGCCGCCGGGACACCCGCCCGGCGGGCCGGCTCATGGTTGGGCGTCGTGGTCAGCAGGATCTCATACGTGCGCGCGGGATTTCTGAAGCCCGGCGTGTTGACGACGGTAATCGAAGCGGCGCCGTCAGCCAGATTCACGGTGGCAGGATTGGCGCAGTTCAGATTCAGCGAGCCGCCCATGTTGCTGCCGCCCGCAAAAATCAGGGACAGCTGCGCGTCCTTGGCCGTCGCGCCGTCCAGAACCACGAAAAGCTTGTGTGTATTTTCGCTGTCGACCCACCGGTAGCTGGACACCGCGGCGCCCTGGACCGTGATCTTGCTGATCCAGCTGTCAAAGGCTCTGCCCTTCGCGCTGTCGTTCGTCTGGATGTCCGTCGCCGCCACGGCTGTCAGCGTGAGGGTGAAGGCCGGCGAATCGGCGTGGCCGTCGTTTGCAGTAAAGACGAGCGTGTGCACGCCCGCGGCGGCCGGCGTATAGGTGAAGGCCTTCTGCGCCGCTGCCGCTTCGGCGTGATCGATCGAAACGGTGTAGCTCAGCGCATCGCCGTCGTTATCCATGAAAACGGCAGACAGGTCGACGGCGTATGCCTGATTGACCGGACTGACCGCGGCGAGGGCGCTGCCGCCCTTCAGGACCGGCGCCTGGTTGACCGCGCTGCCTTTCAGGCGGAAGTGGATGGTGTAGGTGCGCGTCGGCAGACCGACATATGCGTTCCAGGGGGAGGACGTGACGGTCAGGTCGGCTTTTCCGCTGCTCAGCGTCACTGCCTGTGGATTTTCGCAGCTGAGCGAGGGCGCGTATTTGTCGGAGCGGGAGAGCGTGAAGGCAACGGACAGCGCCGCGTCCGCGGGCGTCGAAGCCGCCAGCTCCACGTTCAGAATGTGCGTATAGCCGTCGTGGGACCACTTGGACGACTCCACCGCGGCGCCGCTGACCGTGATCGCGGATACGACGCCGTCGATGGACTCGTCCCGCTGGTCGGGCGCGTCGCCGGTCGGAATTTCGGCGGACGCCGCGGGCGCGGCCGCGTTCACCGTGACGGCCTGGGCCGCCTCCTTGCCGCCGTAGGCAATGACAACGCTGGCGGTGCCGGCCGTCAGCTGCGCGGGCGTGATCGTGAGCTCGGCGTTCGCGATGCTCTTGGAGGAGCCGTCGCTGTAGGCGGCGGTCACGACCATCCCCGTGGGGTCAAAGCTCTCGCCCGCCGTGTAAACCGTTTTGGCGGGAGGCGCGGTGACCTGGATGGAGCTCAATGTCGGCGTCACCGGCACCGGCTCGGCCGCTTTGGCGAAATAGAGGTGGCAGTAGCTGCCGTTCTGCATTTCCAGACAGTAATATCCCTCGGACAATACCGGGGCGGACGCCGCGTCCACGCTCTGCGCCGTGTCGTTTTTCTGGCAGCGGACGACTGTGCTGCCGCTGCCCGCGATGGAAACCGCGGCGGTATCCGCCGGGACCGTCACCGTGTACCGGGTGGCCGTGCCGCTTCCGAACCAGTCCAAGGCGCAGGTCTCGGAGGCCCCGCTTGCCACGGCCAGTTTGGAGCCGCCCGCGCTTACCGTGATCGGCAGCTCCGCCGCCGGGGCGCTTTCCTTCACGACCGTGATATGCGCATAGCCGCTCATGCCGCTCCAGATGCAGAAAAAGCCGTTGTCCGGGATCGCCGCGTCGCCGCTCGCCGTCAGGGCGGCGGGCCAGGCCGTGCAGGTGCTGCTGCGGACCATGTAGCCCGTATTGGCGCCGAAATCAAAATGCACCTTCTCGGTTCCGGCCGGAACCGTCAGCTTGTAATTTGTCAGCGTCGAGGACCCCGTCATGTCGGTGTGTGCGGACGTCCCGTCCTCTGTCAGAGTGAGCGCCGTTCCGTCAGTCAGACTGACCTTGAACGGAAGGTCCGACGCGCCCGCCAGGGCAAGGGACGGCAGCATGCCAAGCAGCAGGACAAGCACCAGCAGCAGGCTTAGCGTGCGCTTCAAAGCGTGATTTTTCGTGATTTTCATTCCATGACCTCCCAATTGCGAATTCTATTTTTTCGGGATGTACTCCCGCAGAAACGATGAAAAGGGGCGCAAAAAGCCGCGGCAGGATATGATAATCCCGCTGCGGCCGCTGTTTCCGTCCCCATCCTGTCTCGTCAGTCCGACTGACAGTCTCAAGCATCATAGGTCTTCCGGCTTGTGCAATTCTGGCGTGCCAAAACGCCGGCGGCGGCTGTTCCGTCTTCTCGGATTTCTCCAATGACCGACTCGCGTCGCGAACAGCAGCCTCATGCAGATACGGCAACGGGCTATGCTCCGGATTCCGACCGGATTTCCTCAGCCGTGCATCTGCCGGGCGGCAGGATGCGCGGTCATGATGCCTTGTATGTGATTCCTGAGGATTATATCATAGGTAAATCTGATTTGCGGTTCCATTCTTGCGAACCTGTCCTCTGCCCTGCGATCTTTTCCTGAAAAATCGCAAGAATGGACGTGTGATGTGCGGCGGTTTTTGCTATACTGACAGACAGAGGCGTGATTTTGGTGCAGAGAAATGAGAATTTGATTCGGGTTTTGAATTATATCGATCAGAATATCAGCGAAAACATTACGGCAGAGGAGCTTTCGCAGGTATCCGGGTATTCCTTTTACCATTTTTGTCATTTGTTTACCAATCTGTCCGGCGAGTCCATCAGCGCCTATCTGCGCCACCGCCGGCTGCAGCTGGCGTCGGATCGCCTGCTGGAGGGCAGGAGCGTGACGGATACCGCGTTTTCCTGCGGCTTCGACACGCCGTCCGGGTTTGCAAAGGCGTTTCGCAAGCTCTATCAGATTTCGCCGACGGAGTATAAAACCATGAGGCGCGATCGCAAGGCGGCGCCGGCCATCAGAAAACTGGACGCTTTTTCCGTTGTCGGCTACTGCCTGCCGCCGCCCGCGGGGGAGTTCCGGGCCATCGACTCGGGCGCATACTGGCTGCTGTACGATTTTTCCTCCGTGAGCAAAGACGAATATGAGCGGATTTGCATGCCGGACCACGGGGAGATCGGGATGTGGATCTATCCGGACAAGCAGTCCGGCGACCCCTACTATTTTTTTGGCCCGATTGTGGCAAATAAGGACGTAATTCCCCATTCCATGCATGCGATGGACATTCCGGCCGCGGAATATGCGGTTTTTCCGGTTCAGAAGGAGGCCACCAGGCTGAGACTGCGCGACAATGTGCGGCGGACCTGGAAGTATATTTTTACCGAGTGGCTGGATCGGCAGGACTTCTCCTTCGATGAGGAGAAGCTGCCGTTTGAATACTACTGCAGGGCGGAAACATGGATCTATGTGCCGGTCATCCGGAGCGCCGCGGGCAGCGGCGGCAGGCCGGAGGCGCCGCAGAGCGGGTCCGCGTCCGCAAAAAAATCACCGGTCATTTGATGACCGGTGATTTTTGCTATTTCACAGGCGAGGTTTCGCGCAGGGGCTGGAGGGTGAAGCCGCCGTCGAGAAGGGACTGCAGCTCGTGCGCGGGGTCCTTCGTGCACAAAAAGAGGCTGGGACCCTCGGCGTCCTCGGCCGGCGCGGTGTCGGCGGCGGCCGGACGCAGGAAGAAGCGGTAGCCGCTCAGCCCGTGCGCCTGGTCCTCGGTCAAAAGCGCCAGGACGGTCTTGACGGTCAAAACCGCGTCGAGCGCGCTGTTGGCGCTCTGCAGGGCGGAGAGCACGTCCGCGGTCCCGTCGGGCACGGTCAGCCCGATCAGATGGCCGCCGGCATAGAGCCTGCGCACCAGGTCGGGATTCTGCTCGATCTCGGTCCGCGTGAGAAAGAAGGTGCCGGTCAAAGACGCAGCCTCCAGCGCGTTGGCGGCCTCGGACATGGCGGAGACGTTTGAAAAGGCCAGATAGACCGCGCCGTGTGCGGCGGGCTTGACGCTGCCGGGCGTGTCGCCGCCGGTGCCTGTTCCGGTCCCGGTGCCTGTTCCGGTCCCTGTCCCGGCGCCCGTGCCGGGCTTGTCGGTTGCGCCGGGCGTGTCCGTCTGGCTGGACTGGTACTGCGCCACGCGGTAGGCGATCAGGTTCTCGGCCTTTTCCAGGAATAGCGAGTCGTCGTAGACCTCGGAGCCGTTTGTGAAGCGGAGCACCATATACCCGTCCTTGCTTGTGAGGATGGACAGCGACAGCCCGAAGTGGGTGACGCAGAGACTGACGGGCACGTAGAGCAGCCCGTTTTTATAGGTGGTCAGGACATTGGAGACGTTCTTGTTCTCATCCGTCACGGTCCCGTCCGACAAATTGAAGATGAGCCGCTGCTCGTGCGTGAACAGAACGAAGGTCTGATCGGCGGCATTGTAGGCGCTCACGACGCCGCAGGGCTCCGTGTCGAACACGGTGTAGGGCACGAAAAGTCCGGCGTTGGAGAAAAACGGCATGGAGCCGGAGGTGAGCGTCATCGGGACGGTGTCGCCCACCGCGATGAAGCAGAACTCGTCCGCGGCCAGCGCGGGACTGCACAGTCCGAGCAGCAGCGCGGCCAGCAGCAGCACGGATACGGCGCGCTTTTTCATCCGCGCGGCCCCCTTTCCGGAATTTTGCTACAGTATACCATAAAAACCGGCGTCGGGCAAGGGCGCGGCCCAAAAATCAGTTGCCAGAAGCAGGAACGCCGTGGTACAATAGAGCGATGAAATTCGCCGGAGGGATGCGCCATGACACGGATCGACAAGGAAAATTACTATCTGGACATTGCGGAAACGGTGCTCGAGCGCTCGACCTGCCTGCGCCGGCAGTACGGCGCGATCATCGTGCGCAACGACGAGATCGTGGCGACGGGCTACAACGGCGCGCCGCGCGGCCGCCGCAACTGCACCGATCTCGGCTACTGCGTGCGCGAGCAGCTCCAGGTGCCGCGCGGAGAGCGGTATGAGCTCTGCCGCGCCGTCCACGCCGAGGCGAACACGATCATCTCCGCCGCGCGCAACGAGTGCATCGGAGGGACGCTCTATCTCGTCGGCCATGACGCGCGGACGGGCGGGATCCTGCCGGACGCGACCTGCTGCTCCATGTGCCGGCGCCTCATCATCAACGCGGGCCTCGAGCGGGTCGTCGCGCGCGTGGGAAAGAGCGAGTACGTCATCACGCCGGTGCGCGAATGGATTGAACAGGACGACACCATTCAAGCCCCATAAGCCGGTATATTTTTCCCGGAAACAGGCAATGCTTTCCTCATGCGCGGACGCCGGGCTGACAGGCCGCGCCGCGATCGAAAGGGAGGGCATGACAATGGTCAAGGGCGTGACGCGGCAGGTGGTCGTGGTGAAGGCACCGGACCCCGCGCTGTTCGACGAGGCGATTTTTCTCGTGCGCAGCGAGGCGGTGGGGAAAGACGGCGTGACGGACGAGGAGCTCCTGCGCCAGGCGCGGCTGGCGGCGGGCCGGTATGTGACAGGCCGGGTGCGCGGCGCGCGGCGCGGCAGACTCTCGTGGGGGCAGCTGCTGTGCGCGCTCGCGGGCGCGGCCGCGGTCGGCCTGGCGTGGCTGCTTTGCGCGCTGCTGTAAAATTATAAAGATTCAGATTGGCGCGGCGGCAGCTCTTGCTTGCCGCGCCTCTTGCTGTCCGGGAAAATCCATGATACAATAAGCCCCGAAAGGCGAGGGATTGCATGAAGCTGGAGCTTGCGGGAAAGGTTGTGCTCGCGCCGATGGCGGGCGTGACGGACTGGGCGTACCGGGCCGTATGCGCCGAACAGACGGCGCTCGTCACGGTGACGGAGATGGTGTCGTCGCGCGCGCTGGTGTATCGGGACAAAAAAAGCGCCGCGCTGCTCCGGAAGACGCCGGCGGGCCTGTGCGGCGCGCAGATATTCGGGAGCGAGCCCGCGATCATGGCCGAGGCCGCCGGCCTCGCGCTGGAGATCTCCGGAGCCGATTTTCTGGACATCAATATGGGCTGCCCCATGCCGAAGGTTGTGCAGAACGGCGACGGAAGCGCCCTCATGAAGGACCCCGACAGGGCCGCGCGCATCGTCGAGGCCATCTGCGGCGCGGTGCGCGTCCCGGTGACGGTGAAAATCCGCAAGGGCTGGGACAAGGGCAGCGCCAACGCGCCGGAATTTGCCCGCGCGCTCGAGCAGGCGGGAGCCGCCGCCGTCGCCGTGCACGGCAGGACGCGGACGATGCTCTACTCCGGCACCGCGGACTGGGACTGCATCCACGCGGTCAAAGAGGCGGTGTCCATCCCCGTCGTGGCCAACGGCGACGTCTTCGGCCCGGACGAGGCGGTGCGCTGCATGAAGCGGACGGGCGCCGACGCCGTGATGGTGGGCCGGGGCGCGTTCGGCAATCCCTGGGTGCTCGGGCAGATCGCGGCCGCGCTTGCCGGGGAGCCGGTGCCGGAGCTGCCGCCGCTGGCGCAGCGCATGGACACGGCGCTGCGGCAGTTTCACCTGTCCGCCGAGGACAAGGGCGAGTACATCGCGTGCCTCGAGGCGAGAAAGTATCTCGCGTGGTATCTGCGCGGCGTGCCGTACGCCGGGTATTATAAAGAGAAGATCTCCGCCGTGCGCACGGCGGAGGAGGTTGACGCCATTGTGAAGGGCGTCAAGAGGGATTTGAAATGAACCAGAGTCTGGACGAGGAAAAGCTGGTGCGCGCGGCCGCCGCGGGCGACGACGGCGCGTTTGAAAAGCTCGTGCTGGCGCACCAGAAGCAGGTCTACAATCTCTGCCTGCGCATGTCGGGCAGCACGGACGACGCCTACGATCTGTCGCAGGAGTCGTTCTTGAAGGCGTGGCGCGCGCTCGGGCAGTATCAGTTTGAGGCGGGCTTCTCCACCTGGCTGTTCCGCCTCACGAGCAACGTCTGCATCGACTTTCTGCGCCGCCGCAAGCGCGAAAGCCACGTTTCGCTGACCTTCTCCGACGACGAGGAGGAGGGGCGGGAGTATGCCGTCCCCGACCCCGCGCCGCTGCCGGAGCAGACGCTGCTCGCCTGCGAGACGCGGGAGGAGCTCATGGCCGCGATGCAGGCCCTGCCCGCGGAGTACCGCGTGATTCTGCAGCTGCGCGTGGTGGAGAGCCTCCCCTACGACGAGATCGGCCGGATCCTGGATATCCCCATCGGCACGGTCAAATCGCGGCTGGCGCGCGCCAGAATCCAGCTGCGAAAAAATCTCCTTCTCGGGAACCAATCCGTTTTTGGTTCGTCTATGACGATGGAGGGGAGGTGAGCGCGCATGACGTGTGAACAGGCGCTGGAGCTTATCAGCGCAAAGCTCGACGGCGAGCTGTCGCCGGCGGAGCAGACGGCGCTGCGCGAGCATCTGGAGCGCTGCCCCGACTGCCGGCGCGTGGAAACGGAGCTGGAGCAGGCCGAGGCGGGACTATGCGGGATACAGGAAGAGCCACCCGATACGCTGGCTCCTTCCGTGATGAAAAAAATTCACCGCGAGCGCGAAAAGCGCGCGGAGCGCAGAAGCTTCGTGCTCTCCGTCGCGGTTCTGGGTTCCATCGCGGCGATCTTCGCCGTCCTGTCCGGCCTCGGGCTGATTCAGCTGCCGGGTCTCGGGCGCGACCGGAGCGCCAGCACGGCGATTTCGGGCTTCTACGGGCTGCCCGCTGCGCAGACGCAGGAGAAGCAGACCGCCGAGGCGCTCGCAGCCGAGCGCGGCTGCGCGGTGCTGATCGTCCACGCGGGCGCCGAAACGCCGAAGGAGCTGGAGAAGCTGGACTGCCAGACGCTGACGGACGGCTCGCGGCTGTACGAGACGGACGGAGCGACACTCGCGGCCATCCAGAAGCATTACGCAAAGACCTGGTCCATGGCGCTCTGCGAGCCGGACGGGTCGTACGACAGCGGCGCGGACGCGCCGGCCTGCATCCTGCTGATCGCGGAATAATCGGGCTTCCTTTTTGCAAAACTAGCCGGGAGGTGAGTTTTGTGAAAAGGAAGCTTTTGATTTTTTGCATGATCGCGTCGCTTTTCGCGTTTCCCGTGCGCGCGGAGGGCGGCGATTATCTCAAGTGGGTGGACTTCAAAATCCCCTGCGCGGCCATGCGCCGCGCCATCGAGCTGGACGCGGAGGCGCAGGGCAGGGACCGGAGCGCGAACTGGATCTCCATTCTGGCCCTGGCCGCAACGCGCTGCGGCGGCAGCGGCTTTACGGTGTCCGGCGTGGAGAAGGCGGCGGGGGAGCTGACGGGCGGCAAGAGCCCGCAGGAGCTGCTCGGCGGGCAGTACAAATACTACGCCTATTACCTCGAGGCCTATACCGCCGCGCTGGGCGGGCTGGTGGGCAACTACGCCGTCGAGCTGCGGGACCCCGGCACGGGCGGACGGTACTGGAAGGCGCAGTACGGCGTCAAGGCGTTCAGCCCCATCGCGGCCGGCTGCGGCTACGGCCATTACCGCGACTTCGGCGTCAGCCGCAGCTACGGCTTTTCCCGGCCGCACCTGGGCAACGACCTCATGGGCTGTCTCGGCACGCCCATCGTGGCGGTCGAGAGCGGCACGGTGGAGGCGCTGGGCTGGAACCAATACGGCGGCTGGCGCGTCGGCATCCGCTCGTTCGACCGCCGGCGCTACTATTATTATGCGCACCTCAGAAAGGACCGTCCCTACGCGCCGGGCCTGAAGGAGGGCGACACCGTGACCGCCGGGGACGTCATCGGCTTCATGGGCCGGACGGGCTATTCGACGAAGCAGAACGTCAACAACATCGACGCCGTGCACCTGCACTTCGGCCTCCAGCTCATCTTCGACGAGAGCCAGAAGGAGTGCAATTCGGAGATCTGGATCGACGTGTACGACATCGTGGAGCTGCTGAGCGCGCACCGCAGCTCGGTGGCCTGCGACGAAAAGACGGGCGCGTGGACGCGCCTGTATCCCTTCCGCGACCTCGACGCGCCGGGCAAATTGCCGGATGTTGAAGCCGCTACTTGACAGACGGCGCTTTTTATGAAAAAATAGAGAAAATGTCGGCGGCGGCGCGCGCTTTTGCGCGCTTGCCGCTGTAAAGAAGGCGGGCTTCAAGATGAGCGAACAGGAATTTTTGACCGGGAGATGCCCGAAATGCGGCGAAGAGCTGAAGGTTCCGGCGAAGCTGGAGCAGTTTTCCTGCCTCTACTGCGGCGCGCGGCTGACGCCGGACGATCTGGCGGTGCGGGCGGAGCCGCTGGCCGTGACGCTGCCGGAGGACGAGGCGCTGGCGATGTACGAGGCGGCGCTTGCGGAGCTGGCCGACTGCGTGACCGGGTATCCCGGCTATAATCGCAAGATCACGCGCTCGGAGTTCGAGCCGGCCTTCGCCGCCTACCGGGCGGGCTGCGCGCCGGTCTTTGAGAAGCTGGACAAAGGCCTGGCCGGGCGCGGCGACGCGTCCGCGCGCATCGAGGCCGCGGCCGAGCGGATGCTGGACGATCTGGAGCGCGCCTGGCAGCGCAATCCCAAGTGGAAGAACAAGCTCAACCAAACCGGCATCGTCGAGGACGACAAAATCATCATCGCCATCTTCACCGTGCCGCTCGTGCGCCATCTGGGACTGCCCATCAGCGAGGAATTCGCCGCGCAGCTGCAGAAAAAGTGGGTCGAGCGGCATCCCAAGTCCCCGTTCTATCTGGGCGACTACGAGTCCATCTCCGGCGGCTTCCGCAAGAAATTCCTCGGCCTGTGCTTCATCACGACGGCGGTCTGCGAGGAGCAGGGCCTGCCGGACGACTGCGCCGAGCTGACGGCCTTCCGCGCCTTCCGCGACGGCTATCTGCGCGCCTGTCCCGACGGCGAGGCCCTCATCCGCGAGTATTACGACATCGCGCCCGGCATCGTCTCGTGCCTGAACGTCTGCGGCGACCGGCACGAAAACTACAGGGCCGTGCGCGAGGCGTACCTCGACCCCTGCTACCGCGACCTGCTTGCCGGCCGGCCCGAGGACTGCAAGGCCCGGTACGTCCGGATGGTGCGCGCGCTGGAAAAGCGGTATCTCTCATAAAGAGTATAAGGCAACACCGCACAATTCGCGGCTGACGCGTTCAGCGTGGTCTTGCTTGCATCTTTCCCGTCATAGGCGCCAACCATGCTCGCGAATCCACAAAGGATTCGCTGCGCTTTTTGACACATCTTACGAAAAATCTGACGGCGCAATACCGCGCTTAGAATTGTGCGGTATTTGCCATAAACAAAGGTCAACGGCATGCTGTTTAATTCCGTTTCGTTCCTGATCTTTTTTCCGATCGTCACCCTCGTCTATTTTCTGATTCCGAAAAAATACAGCTATCTGTGGCTTTTGGCGGCCAGCTACTATTTTTATATGTGCTGGAACCCCAAATACGCCCTGCTGCTGCTCACCTCCACGGCCATCACCTACGGCGCGAGCCTGCTGATCGAGCGATCGGCGGGGGAGCGCGGCAGGCGCTGGTGCGTGGCGGCGAGCTTTTGCGCGAATCTGGCGATTCTGTTCTTTTTCAAATATTTCACCTTCGCCTCCGACAGCCTGCGCGCGGTCCTCGCCCACCTCGGCGTGGCGCTCGCGCGGCCGAAATTCGACGTGGTGCTGCCGGTCGGCATCTCCTTCTACACCTTCCAGGCGCTGAGTTACACGGCGGACGTCTACCGGGGCCGGGTGAAGGCAGAACGGAACTTCCTCAAATACGCGCTGTTCGTGTCGTTTTTCCCGCAGCTCGTCGCGGGCCCGATCGAGCGGACCGAAAACCTGCTGCCGCAGCTCCAGAATCCGAAGCCGTTCGACGCCCTGCGCGCCCGGCGCGGGCTGGTGCTCATGATGTGGGGCTATTTCCAGAAGCTCGTGATCGCCGACCGGGTTTCGATTCTGGTCGATCAGGTGTTCAGCAGCCTCGCGCAGTACTCGGGCGCGGAGGTCGCGCTTGCGGTGGTGCTGTTCGCGGTGCAGATCTACTGCGACTTCGGCGGCTACTCCAACATCGCCGTCGGCGCGGCGGAGGTGATGGGCTATTCGCTCATGGACAACTTCCGCCGGCCCTACTTCGCGGCCACCATCCGCGACTTCTGGCGGCGCTGGCACATTTCGCTGTCCACCTGGTTCCGCGACTATCTGTACATCCCCCTCGGCGGCAGCCGGAAGGGGAAGCTGCGCACCTGGCGCAACATCATGCTCACCTTCCTCGCCAGCGGTCTCTGGCACGGCGCGGGCTGGCACTTCGTCCTCTGGGGCGGGCTGCACGGGGCGTATCAGGTGATCGGGAGCTGGACGGAGCCCGCGCGAGCAAAGCTGCGCCGGGCGCTGCGGCTCGACCCCGACAGGGGACTCTGCCATGCCCTGCGCGTGCTCGTGACGTTCCTGCTCGTGCTGTTCGCGTGGATATTCTTCCGCGCGTCCAGCGTGTCGCAGGCGTTTTTGGCCGTCCGGCTGATCTTCTCGCGGTGGGATTTTTCCGTCTTCACGAACGGCGCGCTGTTCACGCTCGGGCTGGACGCGGCCGATTTCTGGGCGGGCGCGGCGGCCGTCGCGATCCTGCTCGCGGTGGACCTGCTTTCAAGCCGCGGCAGCCTGCGGGACGCGCTGGAGAGGAAAGGTCCGCTCGTGCGCTGGCCCGTCTATCTGCTGCTGCTGTTCACGGTGCTGATCTTCGGCATCTACGGCCCGCAGTACAGCGCCGGGGCGTTCATCTACTTCCAGTTTTAAGGCGGCACCGCACAATCCGCAATGTGAGGGACTGCCTTAGGAAAGGCACGATATGAGAAAAAAGTGGAAGGGCGCGCTCGGGGTGATCGCATTCGCGCTGATCTTCGCGCTGCTCTTTTCCGGCGCGTCGTACGTGCTGCGCGACAAGCGGTACGCGGCGAACGCCTCGGTCGTCTACGCGCTCCCCAAAAATTCCGCGGACGTGCTGTTTGCCGGCTCGAGCCACATGCTCAACGGCGTCTATCCGATGGAGGTCTGGAAGCAGACCGGCGTCGCCTCGTGCAACATCGCCCAGAACGGGCAGATCATCCCGGAGACATATTACGCGCTCATGGAGGCGTTCCGCTATCAGTCGCCGAAGGTCGTGGTGCTCGACGTCTACAAGATGGTCGAGAGCGCCAAGATGGGGCTCACGGTGTCGTTCCACTTCACGGTGGACAGCATGCGCCTCGGCCTTCCCAAGCTGCGGGCGATCTTTGATCTCGTCCCGGCGGCCGAACGGGCGGAATATCTGGTCGATCTCATCACCTATCACACCCGCTGGAAGGAGCTGACCGCGAGCGACTTTGCGCCGCTCGACACGACGCTCAAGGGCTCGGAGATGCTCTTCACAACGCAGTCGAACGCGGGCTATGCCCCCTGCCCGGAGGACGAGACGGCCCCCCTGAACGACATGGCGCTGGACTATCTGCAGAGGATCGACGCGCTCTGCCGCAAGCACGGGGCCGCGCTGCTGCTCGTCGCGCTGCCGTTCGCCGACACGGAGCAGGACGGCCTGCAGCGCCAGCAGACGGTCAACGCCGTGGAGGCCTGGGCAGAGCGGCAGGGCATCCCGTTCCTCAATTACATCTACCGCATGGACGAGACGGGCATCGATCTCGCGTCGGACTATTCGGACAACTACCATCTCAACTGGCGCGGCGCGGTAAAGATCTCCGACTGCCTGGCCGCGTATCTGCAGGCGCATTACGGTCTGCCGGACCGGCGCGGGGAGGCGGCGTACGCCTCGTGGCGGGACGCGGAGGCGAGCTACGCCGAGCGGCTGGAACAGGGGGCGGCACAATGAGCATTTTTACGAGGAAGCGAACACCCTTCACGCAGTCCGATCCGCTGACGTGGAAAAAACGCTGGCAGTCGCTCGTGCCGGAGGCGTGCCGGGATGTGCCGGTCACCTGCGGAGACGAGACGCACCGGGCCTCGATCCAGATCAACCGCTTCGTCCTCATCCTGCAGGACGGGCTTTTGATGGAGCCGGCGTTTTTCACCTACTGCAAGTTTTTCCAGACGGCGGGCTATCACGTCGTCTGGCTGATGCGCTGCTCGCAGGACGTCGCGAACGGCTATCTCAAGCCGCTCCGGCGCTCGCTGGACAGGGCGCGGCGCGCCTGGCTCTGGAAAAGTCCCACGACCAATTTCGGCCGCTGGACCTCGGACAATTTCCAGGTGACGATTCTCCTGCAGCCGCGCCAGCTGCCCGACGGCCCGCTGGAGACGTGCGACGAGCGCGTGCTGCAGCGCGTCATCTGGGCCGAGAGCGACGACGCGACCGAGATGATCCCCGGCTGGACGCGCTTTCTCACCGCCGACCGCCCCGGTTCGCCCCGCGAGCTGCTCGCATGGCTCAACGGCACGTCGCTCGGCAAGCTCTAGCGCCAATTTTCGCCCCGTCCTTGACCGGACGGGGCGTTTGCGTTATGATGGTTTCATCGTTGGAAGAAAGAGGGGAATCGCATGGAATTCAGTACGAACAGTCCCATTTTGTTCGTCCTCGTCGGCATCCTCATCGCGGCTGTGCTGGCCCAGTCGGTGTTTTTTCTGTGCAAGGCGCTCCGGCGGGCAAAGCAGCTCGGGATGGACATGGCGAAGCTCAAAAAGACGGTGACGACCGCGGCGGTCTTCACCATCGCGCCCGCCGTGGCCATCGTCATCAGCGTCATCACGCTGTCCAAGGACCTGGGCCTGCCGCTGCCGTGGCTGCGGCTGAGCGTGGTCGGCTCCATGTCGTACGAGACGATCGCGGCCACGAACGCCGAAAGTGCGATGGGCCTGACGTTCGGGAAGGCCGGAGCTCTGAGCGCGCAGCAGTATGTGACCATTGCGCTCGTCATGACCATCAGCATCATGGTGGGCATCTGGCTCGTGCCGCTTCTGTGCCGGAAGCTGCAGAACGGCATGATCTCCATGGAAAAGCGCGACAAGAAGTGGGGCGACATCTTCCAGAACGCCCTGTTCATCGGCATGATCGCGGCCTTTCTCGGCTATGTGTTCTGCGACTTCTCCACGGTGTTTCACGGCGACACCTCCGGGCTTGTGCCCGTGTGCGTGATGTTCGTCTCCGCCGCGGTGATGGCGCTGGCGGGACTGGCCGTCAAAGCGCTCAAATGGCACTGGATCAGCGACTACGCGCTGCCGGTGAGTCTTGTCGCGGGCATGGCGGCGGCCATTCCCATCACAGCCTGGCTGGGTTAGGGGAGGACGGAGCATGAAAACACAAAAAACGTATCTCGATACCGTCTACCGCGACGGCGCAATCTGGAACCTCTCGGTCATGGTGCTGCTGTTCCTGTTCCCGGTGGCGGTGGCGGTGATCTTCTCCGCCGTGCCGGACTGGCACGGGCTCGCGCTCGGTTTGCTCGCCACCGCGCCCATGTACTGGGCGGTCGCCGTCGTGGAAACCGTCACCTATGTCCCGATGCTGGGCGCGGGCGGGTCGTATCTTTCGTTCGTGACCGGCAACATCGCCAACCTCAAGCTGCCGTGCGCGCTCAACGCGCTCGAGCAGGCGGGCGTCAAGGCCAATTCCGAGGAGGGCGAGGTCGTGTCCACCATCGCCATCGCCGTTTCGAGCATCGTGACGACGCTGATTATCGCCCTCGGCGTCGTGCTGATCGTGCCGCTGACGCCGCTGCTCTCGGCCCCGGCGCTGGAGCCCGCGTTCGCGCAGATTCTGCCCGCGCTCTTCGGCGGACTCGGCGTGGTGTTCGTGTCGAAGAACTGGAAGCTTGCCGTCGCGCCGGTCGTGCTCATGCTGGCGCTGTTCATCTTCGTGCCGGCGCTCAACGCCGGGACCGTCGGCATCATGGTGCCCGTCAGCGTCCTGTTTACCCTCGGCGTGTCGCGCATCCTGTATAAAAAGGGCGTCCTGTAGACCCGGCCCGCGCGGAGAAATTTGCCGCCCGCCCTCCGGAGCAAAGCGAAGGATCCCTTCCGGCGCGCGCCGGGAGAAGGATCCTTCGCAGCTTCGTTTTTCGGGACGGCGGACCTGAGGCGATCAGCTCTTCTTGCACCCCGCGCAGTTGTCGGCGGAAGACGCGTCGGGCTTCGTGGGGAAGAAGGAATCCATCGGGAACTCGACCTGGCTGAACAGCTCGCAGGGGTCCTGCGCGGCCGCGCTGCTGGACGGGCACTCCTTCGTGGGCACGCAGTAGTCGAACACGGGCACCAGAAACTGCGTCTCGCGCTCGAGCCGCGTGATGGAAAACTGGCCGATCGTGACGGAAAGGCGTTTGCATTCGCCGCTGAGCACAAGCTCGCCGTCAAAGCAGTCGAGCAGGGCCTGCGGCAGCTCCGGCGCGTCCGCGGCGCAGGGGCATTCGGTGACGGACGAGGCCAGAATCATGGGATCGACGACCTCCACGACGCCCTTGGGCGCGCCGCCGGCCTCGATGGACTCCTTGCTCGGGCAGCAGGCGAAGCGGTCGCGGCTCGAGAACACGCGGGCGCCGGACTCGCCGCCGAAGAGAATCAGCCGCTTCGTAAAAACGGCCAGACCGTAGATGGTGACGGGGCGGCTGCCGGCCGAGACGACGGCCTCCGCGGTGACCCTGTAGTAGAACGTGGCGTCGAGCGTGTAGTAGCCGGTATTGTAGGGGACGGGCTCGACGCTGATGTAGACGTGCAGCAGCTGCACCTTGCGCGCCTTGGCGCTGACGGCGTGGTCGAGCGTGCACTGCCCCTCGACGGTTAAGTAGACCCGCAGATTTTCAATGCAATCTTTGGCCAGACAACTGTCCGTGATTTTATCGGTATCGATACAGACAGCCTCCCGAATTCCGCGCAGATCACAAGCCGGATGGGTCTGACTGGTTTCGGACATTCCATTACCTCCTAACATATTTTCAAGCACAGGCTTTCATAACAGTTTATGCCGGAGGGCCTGAATGTGAAACCGGCCGCGGCGACTTTTTGCCGCCTGAAGATGGACAAACACCCCGCGGTGTGATAAGATAAAAAGAACTATGAGGAGAGACTGCTTATGAAACTGGACATCATGGGCCTCCGCTTCGACAATGTGACCATGGACGAGGCGATTGCGCGCGCGGGCGAGCTGATGGAGCGCCCGGGCGCGGCCTGGGCGGTCACGCCGAACGCGGAGATCGCCTACGAGGCGCTGCGCGACGAGTCGCTGCGCGCGCTTCTCAACAGCGCGGACCTGATGCTGCCGGACGGGGCGGGCGTGGTGCTCGCGTCAAAGCTTCTCGGCACGCCGCTCAAGGGCAAGGTGGCGGGCGTCGATTTCGCGGCGCGGCTGCTGCGCGAGCTGGCCGTGCAGGGCAGGACAGTGTACCTGCTCGGCGGCAAGCCGGGGATCGGAGAGAAAGCGGCGGAGGCGATGCGCCGGCAGAACCCGGCGCTTTCCGTCTGCGGCATCGCCGACGGGTATTTCAAAGACGAGGCCCCGGTCGTGGAGGCCGTCAACGCGGCGGGAGCGGACGTGCTGTTCGTGTGCCTGGGCGCGCCCAAGCAGGAGCGGTTCATGGCGGAACATCGGCAGGAGCTGAACGTCAAACTGATGATCGGCCTCGGCGGCAGCCTCGACGCCTTCGCCGGGACGGTCAAAAGGGCGCCCCGGTGGATGATCCGGATGAATCTGGAATGGCTCTACCGGCTTCTCAAGGAGCCGAAACGGTTTAAAAGAATGCTGCGCCTTCCAAAATATCTGCTGGCGGTCCCCAAATACCGACGCGCGGCAGTCAAAGGAAATTCATGATGGGAAAACTGATCGTATTCGAGGGTACCGACGGTACCGGTAAATCCACGCAATTCGGCCTTCTGACCAGGCGGCTGCAAAAAGAGGGCATCGACTTCAAAAAGCTCCAGTTCCCGCAGTATCTCGAGCCCTCCTCGGCGCTCATCCGCATGTACCTGGGCGGCGAGTTCGGCACGGACCCGGACGATGTGAACGCCTACGCCGCCTCCACATTCTATGCCGTAGACCGCTACGCGTCCTATGTGCGGCTGTGGCGGGAGTATTATCAGGGCGGCGGGCTTGTCCTGTCCGACCGCTATACCACCTCCAACGCCGTCCACCAGGGCGGCAAGGTACCGCCGGCGGAGCGGGAGGCGTTTTTCTCCTGGCTCTACGACTTTGAATACGGCAAGATGGGCCTGCCGAAGCCCGACCTTGTGCTGTGCCTCGATCTGCCGGTGGAGCTGGCCGAGGAGCTGCTGCGCAAGCGGGAAAAGGACACCAACACGAGAGCCGACATCCACGAGCGGGACGAGGCGTATATGGCCGCGTGCCGGAAAACCGCGTGCGAGGCGGCGGCGTACTACGGCTGGAAGCTCATCGAGTGCCAGCGCGGCGGAGAGCTGCGCAGCATCGAGGAGATCCACGAGGAGCTCTACGGCTACGTCAAAGAATGTCTGGAGGCGGAATAAATGGTCTATATTCTTTTGGGAAGCGGCTTTGAGCCCATCGAGGCGGTTGCCCCCTGCGATATTCTCCGCCGCGGCGGCGCGGAGGTGCAGTTTGCCGGCATCGGCGGGAAAACGATTGTCGGCGGCCATGGCATCACGCTGACGGCCGACTGCACGGTGGACGAGATCAGGCCGGAGGACGCGGAGATGATCGTCCTGCCGGGCGGCATGGGCGGCGTGCGCTCCATCATGGCGAGCGAAAAGGCGCTCTCGCTCGTCTGCGAGGTCTGGGCGCGCGGCAATTTTGTCGCGGCCATCTGCGCCGCGCCCACCATTTTGGCGAAGCTCGGCATCACGGACGGGAAAAAGGCCGTCTGCTACCCCGGCATGGAGGACGAGATGGGCAAGGCCCTGATGCAGAACGCCTCCTGCGTGCGCGACGGCAGACTCATCACCGGCCGGGCCGCCGGCGCGTCGTGCGACTTCGGGCTGGCGCTGCTCGCGGCCGTCAGGGGCGAGGAAGCGGCCCGGAAGGCCGCGAAGGGAATTGTATACGACTACAGAGCGTAGTAGACGGAGGTAAGTATGTCTGAGCGCGAAGACAAGCACGAGAGCGAACAGCCGGAGGAGGAACAGTCTCTGGATGAGCTTCTGCGCAGCGCGCGGGAGGAGCTGGCCCACGTCGATGAGATGATGGGCGCCGGCGGACAGGACAGCGCGAAGCTGCCGCTGTTCGAGCCGAAGCTGCCGGAGGAATATGCCGATCTGACTGTGGACGACGAGCAGGAGGAGGAGCCGGAGCCGGAAAAGAAGACGCGGCTGTCCACCGGCGCGCGCGTGCTGCTGTACGTCTGCTGCGTGCTGGCGGCCTCGGTGCTGTTAGCCGTGGGCGCGTGGAAGTGCGCCGACGACGTGCTGGCGCTCACGAAGCCAGACCGCAACGTCACGGTGACGGTCGCGGACGGCGCGTCCATCTCCGACGTCAGCAAGGAGCTCAAGAGCCAGGGCCTCATCGAGTACGAGTGGCTGTTCAAGCTGTACTGCTGGTATTCTCACGCCGAGAAGAAGATCGAGCCCGGCACGTACGAGCTCAACAACCTCTACGACTACCACGCGCTGGTGAACGGCCTGGTCAAGACCTCCGGCGACCGCGCCACCGTCAAGGTGACGATCAAGGAGGGCTACGAGGCCGGCGAGATCTTCCAGCTGCTGGCGGACAACGGCGTGTGCACGCTCGCGCAGCTCGAGGATACGGCGGCCAACCACGACTTTGAGTATGACTTTTTGAAGGATCTCGCCTACGGCGACAAGAACCGGCTCGAGGGCTACCTCTTCCCGGATACCTACCAGTTCTATGTGGGCGACGACCCGGTCAACGTCCTCGACAAATTCCTCAAGAATTTTAAGAGCAAGATGACCGACGAATTCTATACCGCGCTTGATACGCTCAACGCGCAGCTCGCCGAGAAGATGAAAACCGGCGGCTTTACCGACCAGGAGATCGCGGACGCGAAGCTCTCGATGCACGACGTCATCACCGTGGCCTCGCTCATCGAAAAGGAGACGGCCAAGACCTCCGAGAGCGCGACGATCGCCTCCGTCATCTATAACCGGCTCTGCAGCAAGCTCTATCCGTGCCTGCAGATCGACGCGACCATCCAGTACGTGCTGCCGGAGCGCAAGCAGACGCTCTCAAACGCGGACAAGCAGATCATCAGCGACTACAACACCTATACGAACGCGGGCCTGCCCGCCGGACCGATCGCGAACCCCGGCATCAATTCCATCCGCGCGGCGCTCTATCCCGCGCAGACGAATTACTACTTCTACGCCCTCGGGACCGACGGCGCGCACCACTTCTCCGAGACGTATTACGAGCACCAGGCGTTTTTGGATTCCCTGCAGGGGACCGACACGGCCGGTGCGACCGATACGACGGGCACGACGGACGCGGCGGGTACGACGGATACGACCGGCACGGCGGATACGACAGGCACGGCAGATGGACAGAACAACACGACCGGCGGTTAAGAAGCCGGAGCTCCTCGCCCCGGCGGGGGACTTTGAAAAGCTGCGGATGGCCGTTCTGTACGGCGCGGACGCGGTATATCTGGCGGGTACCGGCTTCGGCATGCGCTCGTTCGCGGGCAACTTCACCGCGGAGGAGCTGCCGAAGGCCGTGGCCTTCGCGCACGAACACGGCGTCCGCGTGCATGTGACCGTCAACACCATGCCGCGCAACGACGAGGCGCGGGCGCTGCCCGCGTACCTCGAACAGCTGGACGCGGCGGGCGCGGACGCGCTCATCCTGGCGGATCTCGGCGCGTTCCGGCTGGCGGAGAAGTACGCGCCCCGCTGCGAGCGGCACGTCTCCACGCAGCAGAGCGTTGCGAACTACGCCTGCGCCAACGCCTGGTATGAGCTGGGCGCGAAGCGCGTGGTGCTGGCGCGGGAGCTGTCGCTGGCGGAGATCCGGGAGATCCGCGCGAACACGCCGAAGGAGCTGGAGCTCGAGACGTTCTGCCACGGGGCCATGTGCGTGAGCTACTCCGGCCGCTGCGTGCTGAGCAACTACATGACGGGCCGCGACGCGACCCGCGGCGAATGCGCCCAGCCGTGCCGCTATCAATACGCGCTCATGGAGGAGAAGCGCCCCGGCGAGTATTTTCCCGTTTTCGAGGACGAAAAGGGGACGTATATCCTCAATTCGCGCGACATGTGCATGATCGACCATCTGGCGGAGCTGGCGGAGGCCGGGATCGACTGCCTGAAGATCGAGGGCCGGGCGAAGTCCGCCTACTACGCCGCCATCGTGACGGGCGCGTACCGCCACTGTCTCGACGACGCGTGCGCGGGCAGGCCGGCCGATCCCGTGTGGCGCGACGAGGTGGAGCACATCTCCCACCGGCACTACGCCACGGGCTTCTACTACGGCTATCCGGGGCAGTACACCGAGAGCTCGCGCTACCTGCGCGACTGGCAGATCCTGGCGATCGTCGAGCGCTGCGACAGCGAGGGCAGCGCGGTTCTGAGCCTGCGCAACAAGTTCGCCGCCGGAGACGAGGTGGAGCTCGTCGGGCCGGACTGCAGGCCGTTTTCCCTGACGGCGCCCATGATGACGGACGCGGACGGCCTGCCGCTGCGCGAGCCCAGAACGCCGCAGTCGGTCTTTTCCATGCGTCTGCCGAGACCGGTGCCGCCGTACTCCATTCTGCGCCGCGAGGCCGAAAATTCCCGGTTGACAAGCGAAAATGATATGATAAAATAAACATAATTTCCATATGGCGATTTGCGATGAAGAAGAACGCCTTCGCGCGGCGTGCCAAGAGAGAAGGGGACGGTGGAAGCCCTTCCACGGCAGCGAAGACGGCCGCTTTCGAGCATCCCCGCGTCGAGCGGGGCGGGACGCGCCCGATACCGCGCGGCTGAGAAGCGCCTGCGGGCGCAATTAGGGTGGTACCGTGAAGCGAAACTTCGCCCCTATCCGGGGGCGGAGTTTCTTTTTTTGCACCGGGCTGCTGAAAAAAAGGAGAAAACATTATGGCACACAAGGCATACGGGCTCAACGAGCTGCGCGAGATGTACCTGCGCTTTTTTGAAACGAAGGGCCATCTGCGCCTGCCGAGCTTCCCGCTCGTCCCCAGAAACGACAAATCCATCCTGCTCATCAACGCCGGCATGACGCCCATGAAGCCGTTCTTCACGGGCGAGGAGGAGCCGCCCCGCCACCGCATCTGCACCTGCCAGAAGTGCATCCGCACCGGCGACATCGAAAACGTCGGCAAGACCGCGCGCCACGGCACCTATTTTGAGATGCTGGGCAACTTCTCGTTCGGCGACTACTTTAAAAAAGAGGCGCTTCCCTGGGCGTGGGAATTCCTCACGAGCCCGGAGTGGGTCGGCCTGGAGCCCGACCGGCTCTATCCCTCCGTCTACCTCGACGACGACGAGGCGTTCGAGATCTGGAACAAGACCATCGGCATCCCGAAGGAGAACATCTTCCGCTTCGGCAAGGAGGACAACTTCTGGGAGCACGGCGCCGGCCCCTGCGGCCCCTGCTCCGAGATCTACTACGACCGCGGCGAGCAGTACGGCTGCGGCAAGCCCACCTGCACGGTCGGCTGCGACTGCGACCGCTATATCGAGGTCTGGAACATCGTCTTCTCGCAGTTCAACAACGACGGCCACGGCAACTACACGGAGCTCAAGCAGAAGAACATCGACACCGGCATGGGCCTCGAGCGGCTGGCCTGCGTGTGCCAGAACGTCATTTCGCTCTTCGACGTGGACACCGTCATGAACATCACGAACAAGGTCTCCGAGCTGACCGGCGCGCACTACGAGCAGTCCGCCAAAAAGGACGTGTCCCTGCGCGTCATCACCGACCACATCCGCTCGGCCACGTTCATGATCTGCGACGGCGTGCTGCCGTCGAACGAGGGCCGCGGCTACGTGCTGCGGCGGCTGCTGCGCCGCGCCGCGCGGCACGGCAAGCTGCTGGGCGTGAGCGAGCCGTTTTTGTACGAGGTCATCGACACCGTCGTGCACGAAAACGAGGGCCAGTACCCCGAGCTGCGCGAAAAGCAGAGCTATATCACCCGCGTCGTGCGCACGGAGGAGGAGAACTTCGCCAAGACGATCGACGGCGGCATGCGCATCTTCGCGGAGATGCTCGACAGCCACAAGCAGGCCGGCGAAACGGTCTTCTCCGGCGAGGACGCCTTCAAGCTTTACGACACCTTCGGCTTCCCGATCGACCTCACGAGCGAGATGGTCGCGGAGGAGGGCATGACGCTCGACGACGAGGGCTTCCAGAAGCTCATGCAGGCGCAGCGCGTCCGCGCGCGCGAGGCGCGCAAGGCGCTTGGCGATCTCGGCTGGGCGGGCGTGGAATTCGGCAAGGACATTCCCTCCACCGAATTTCTCGGCTACGACCACGACGCGCTGGAGGCGAACATCGTCGCCCTCGTGGCCGAGGACGAGCTGCAGGGCGCGATTGCGGCGGGCACGGAGGCCATCCTGGTGCTCGACCGGACGCCGTTCTACGCCGAGATGGGCGGCCAGGTGGCCGACCGCGGCGAAATCAAAAAGGACGGGGCCGTGTTTACGGTCCTGGACGTGCAGAAGAACAAGGGCGGCAAATTCATGCACTACGGCAGGCTGGAAAAGGGCGAGCTGTCCGTGGGCGACGCGGTTTCGGCGGAGATCGACAAGGAGCGCCGCAAGGCCATCATGCGCGCGCACAGCGCGACGCATCTGCTCGACGAGGCGCTGCGCGAGGTGCTGGGCGACCACGCCCACCAGGCGGGCTCGCTGGTCGAGCCCGACAGGCTCCGCTACGACTTCACCCACTTTGCCGCCGTCACGCCCGACGAGTTGTGCGAGATCACCCGCCGTGTGGACGAGATGATCCTGGATGGGCTGACGGTCGATACGAAGGTCATGCCGATCGACGAGGCCAAAAAGATCGGCGCGGTGGCGCTGTTCGGCGAAAAATACGGCGACGAGGTGCGCGTGGTGGACATGGGCGGCCGCTCCATCGAGTTCTGCGGCGGCACCCATCTCGACAACACCGCGAAGGTCGGCCCCTTCCGCATCGTGAGCGAGTCGTCCGTCGCATCCGGCGTGCGCCGCATCGAGGCCGTGACCGGGCGGGTGTTCCTCGACCAGATGGACGAAATGAACCGCCGTCTGCTCGCCGCGTCCGACGCGCTCAAGACGACGCCGGCCGAGCTCGTGCACAAGGTCGAGTCGGAGCTCAAAGAGGTCAAGGACCTGCGCCAGACCGTGGAAAAGATGAAGGACAAGCTCTTCTCCGGCGAGGCGGACCGCTTCCTGTTCTCGGCCAGAAGCGTCGCGGGCCTCAAGGTCGTCACAGCCGGCCGCGGCAGCGCCGACGCGAACGATCTGCGCCGCATGGGCGACTTCCTGCGCGACCGCGACGCCGACATTGTGGCGGTGCTGAGCGCGGTGAACGGGGAGAAGATCTCGCTGCTCGCGGTCTGCGGCAAGAATGCCGTCGCGCGCGGCGTCCGGGCCGGCGACATCATCAGGGAAATTTCGCCCATCGTCGGCGGCCGCGGCGGCGGCAAGCCGGATTCCGCAATGGGCGGCGGCACGGACGTGCTCAAAATCGACGACGCGCTGGCCGCGGTGGACGATTTCGTCGCCGCGCACGCGAAATAAGGAGGATTTATCATGGAGGACTGCCTGTTCTGTCAGATCATTTCCGGGGAAATCCCGTCGCAGAAGGTCTACGAGGACGACCTGTGCTATGCGTTCCAGGACATCTCGCACCTCGCCCCGACGCACTTTCTCGTCGTGCCGAAGCAGCATTTCGCCTCCGCCGCCGAGGTGACGGAGGAAAACGAGGCGCTCGTCGGCCACATCTATACGGTGATCGCCAAACTCGCCGGGGAGCTGGGCTTCGCAGACGGCTACCGCGTCGTCACCAACGTCGGCTCGCTGGCCGGCCAGACCGTGCACCACATCCACTTCCACGTGCTGGCCGGAAAACAGCTCGGGAGCTTCAACTGAAATAAGACGGCAAAACCCGCAGAAATCCCCGGATTTCTGCGGGTTTTGAAGGCCTGCCGCAAAATGCGCTCCATTTTGCGGCAGGCCTTTTTTTCGCCCCGGCGGGAGACCTTTTTCTGTTTGCATTCGCAAGGAGTTATAGTATAATCAAAAAAAGAGGATTTTGTCGGAGGAGGGAAAACCGATGCCCACGCAGGCAGACCGGCCGGCCACAGAGGAGCTCTGGGCGCGGCTTCTGAAATCGCCGACGGCGGGAGAGTATCTCCGGGAAAACCGGGAGCGCCTGCCCTCGCTGCCGGACCAGCTCGGGCGGCTCTGCCGCGCGCGCGGCATGAGCGCGGCGGACGTCATCCGCGCGGCCGGACTGGAGCGGTCCTTCGGCTACCATCTGTTCCGCGGCACGCGCAATCCATCCCGCGACACGGTGCTGCAGCTCGCCTTCGGCCTCTGCCTTTCAGCCGGCGAGGCGCAGGAGCTTTTAAAAATCGCGCGCATGTCGCCGCTGCACCCGAAGGTGCCGCGCGACGCCGTGCTCGCGCACTGTCTGGAGCGGCGGGCCGGTTTCCTGGGCGCGCAGGAGGAACTGGAGGAGCGGGAGCTCCCGCTTCTGGGAGGCGAAAATGGCTGAGACACCGATGCCCGCCGCCTTTATGGAGCGGTATGAGCTGCTGGAATGCCTGGGCGAGAACGGCGGCACGCAGACCTATCTGGCGCGCCGGCGCAGCGACGGGGCAAAGGCCGTCGCCAAGTGCGGCGAGCCGGGCGCCGGCGCGGCGCTGCTGGGGGCGCTCCGGCATCCGGGCCTGCCGGCGTTTTTTGAATCGTTTTCCGAAAACGGCGCGGCCGTCACGGTCCGCGCGTACGCGGAGGGCGAGCCGCTCGACCGGTACGCCGCGGACAGGCGGCTGTCAGACCGGGAGATCCTCCGGATCGGGTCGGAGCTCTGCCGGATCCTGCGCTATCTGCACGGGCGCACGCCGCCCGTCATCCACCGCGACCTTAAGCCGCAGAACGTCATCATAGGGCCCGACGGACAGGTCGTGCTGATCGATTTCGGCTGCGCGCGGGAATACAGGCAGGGCGCCGGGACCGACACGGAGTTTTTCGGCACGCGCGCGTACGCGCCGCCGGAGCAGTACGGCTTTTCCCAGACCGACGCGCGGACGGATCTGTACGCCCTCGGCGTGCTGCTGCGCTTTTTGCTGACCGGCACCGCGCAGCCCGACCGTGACCGGACGCTCCCGCCGCCGCTGCGGCGGCTGATCGCGCGCTGCACGGCGTTTTCGCCGAAGGAGCGCTATCGGAGCGCCGCACAGGTGCAGCGGGCGCTGGACGCGGCGCTGCGCCGGGATCGGCTGCGGGGACGGCTCTGGCCCGCCTGCGCGCTGCTGGCCGCGGCGCTGCTGGCGGCGGGCTTCTGCGTCGGGCGGTACACGGCGTTCCCGAGCTTTGACGCGGGCGTCCGGTTCCGCGAGCCGCTCATCGAGCAGGCCGTCCGCGCGCAGCTGGCGCTTGACGGCGAAGAGCCGATCACGAAGGAAATGCTGCAGGGCGTGGAGGAGCTGTATATCTTCGGCACCGAGGTGTCCAAAACGCAGGACACCTTCCGGAACGGTCTCGGGGGAGAGGACAGGGACCGCTATTCGCGCGGGACCGTCGCCTCGCTGGAGGACCTTTCGATGCTCCCGAACCTCGTCTCGGTGGAGATCGCGTATCAGAGCCTGGAGCGCCTCGACGGCGTGGAGACGCTGGAAAACCTCAGAACGGCCAACTTCATGCACACGCGCGTGTCGGACGCCTCGCCGCTCGCGGGGCTGGAAAAGCTGGAAAGCGTCACTTTGTACGACACGGACGTGGCCGATACGACCGCCCTTTCCGCCTGCCCGCGTCTGACGGAGCTGGAGCTGGGCGCGACGCCGACCGCGTCCGCGGCGGCCATCGGCGGCCGGGACACGCTGCGCGTCCTGTCGCTGAAGCAGACGCGGCTGGACACGCTGGACGGGCTCGGGCAGTTTGCCGCGCTTGAAACGGTTACGCTGACCGGCGCGTCGCTCGGCGACGTTTCGCCGCTCGCGGCGCTGCCGAAGCTGCAAAGCGTCAGGGCCGACGCCGGGCTGTACGACCGCCTGACGGCGCTCTTTGCCGGGACGGAGGTCGCGGTTACATTGGAAGAATAGAATTTCACAAAAATAACCAAAAGGTGGACTGAAAGTCCACCTTTTTCTTTTTCGGGCTTGGTAGAATCAAACTGCAATCTATTTCGCCGGGGCGGATGAAAAGAACGGAGCAGAGCGGTACGAACCATCCGGCTGCCAGGGCGGCCGCGGAGAACGGTGCAGCGTATCTTCTGCCGCGCGAAACAGGAAAACAGTGAAAGGAGAACAGGCACATGAGCGGGGAATACACCCTGAAGGGGCTGAAATGCCCGTACTGCGGGAGCGGGGAGCTGGCGATCAAGGGGACGAGGGGCGGCACCGGAAGAGCGGTCGCCGGCGCGCTGCTGTTCGGCGCGGTGGGAAACCTGGTGGCCTCGGCCGGCGTCACAGGCGAGCTGGAGCTCAGCGAGCTCGCGTACCGGTGCGGCGCCTGCGGGAAAAATTTCGAGTCGCTGCCGCTGCTCGCGCCGGAGGAGGAGATCTTGTCCGAGCCCTGCCGCGTGACGTTTGTCCGGGATAAAAACTTCGTCGGCTGCGCCGTGGTGCAGGTCGTCTACCTCAACGGCGTCAAGCTGGGGCCGGTCAAAAACGGACAGAGCATGGAGCTGCGTGTCAGAAACCGCTACAACACGCTCTTCGTCACCGACCAGTACGGGGCGGCGTTCCCGGACGCCGCAAGATTCGAGGCCGTCCCCGGAGGCAGCATCACGTTCCATTTCAACCGCCGCTTTCTCTGAATCGGCACAGCAGGGAGGAAACAGAATGAAAGAATATCTGGACATGTGGAAAAACTACGCGAATTTCAAGGGCCGCACCTCGGTCAGGGGCTATTGGATGGCGTTCCTTTTCAATTTTCTCGCGACCCTGGTATGCACAGCGGCGGGCTTTCTGCTCATGCGCGGCGGCGCCCCCGTCAATCTGCCGCAGTATCTGTATATGCTGGCGGCGCTGGTGCCGGGGCTGGCCGTCACCGTGCGCAGGCTGCGGGACAGCGGACGCAGCTGGACGTGCATCTTCTTCGCCCTGATCCCGCTGGCCGGGGCGGTCATTCTGATCGTGTTCCTGTGCGCCGCCAGCGAGCCCGGCCCGGACGGCCGGCAGTCGTGGCGCGCGCAGGCGGCTTCCTGGAGTCCCGCCGGCCAGCCGGCCGCCGCGCCGAAGCCCGCGCCGGCGGCGCCGAAAAAGCCGCCGATTCTGGACCGCTACCGGGCGAGCCTGCGGTACCTCGACAGCTGCGGACCCTTCGACGAGGCAAAGCTGCGGGAATTCAACCGCATCAGCGGAGACATGCTCTCCGAGGCCGACCTGCAGAAACAGCTCGCCAGCTCGCAGCTGATCCTCGGCGGCATGGAGCAGATCAGAAAGCTTCTGCGCCAAAATGTCGCCGAGGCCATCGGCGCGTTCGAACAGATCGAGCGAAGCGGCGTCGATCTGTCCAAATACGACGTCTGAGCGGCGATTGAAAGGAGAAATGAAATATGGAAACGGATCTTGCGCGCTGCATTCAATGCGGAAAACAGGCCCCGGAGCACACGGCGCGATTCGCAGCCGTCAACGCCAGCTCCGTCTCCCAGACGGCGTATTCCGGCAGAAAGCGGATCACCACCACGACGACCACGGAGTCCTTCGCGGGAGCCGACCGCTGCGCGGCGTGCGAGGCCTGCGTCCGGAAAAACAGACGGCTGCATGCCGTGGGCGGCGGACTGCTGGGCATGTTCGGCGGCTTTTTCGGGCTCGTCGTCCTCGCGGCCGCCGTGTGCGGCAGCGCGTATTTTAACGAACACGCGAAGGGCATCCTGCTGACGGGCCTCGCGGTGAGCCTTGCGCTCGGGACGGCGCTGATTGTGAAGGAGCTGCGGGAGCCGGCGCCGTTCGTGCTCGCGCGGCTGCTCCGAAAGGCCAGGGGCCCGGCCGCGGCGGGGAAGACGTACGTTCCGGTCGACCGGACGCTGTATTTTCCGAAGGACGGCGCGGCTCCGGATCTGGGCGTGTTCAAAAGCAGGACGGGTCTCAAGACGAGCGTCGGGGAGCTCGTGTTTATGCAGTTCATTCTCACGGGCATGGGCGACGCGCTGGCGGACGGGCTGCTGGAGCAGCAGGCGGCCCGGGCCGCGGAGGAAGGGGGAGCCGGAGCTTGAGAAGAGCCTGGCTGCTTCTCGCGCTTCTCGCGCTGCTGGCGCTGCCCGGCTGCGCGGACAGGCAGGGCGCTTACGAGGACGCGAAAGAGCAGGAAAAGTACGCCTCTGCGATGGCGCTGCTGGAGCAGGAGGACTTTGCCGGCGCGGAGGCGGCATTCCGCGGGCTCGGCGAGTTCCGGGACGCGCAGCGGCAGACCGCCTATGCCGCCGCGCGGTATCAGTACCGGCTGCAGGCCTATGACCGCGCGCTCGAACAGTTCCGGGCGCTGGGGGATTTTTCCGACGCGGCCCGGTACGCGGCGTTTCTCGGCTGCTTTGCCGCGCTGGACGCGGACGCGCTGGCGCGCGCGGCGGAATGGGAGGACTTTCCCTATGCCGAGGCGCAGAGCGTCTACGACCGGCTCAGCACGGGCGGCGCCATCGACGACGCGGCCGGCGCGATCAGGCGGCTGCGGTTCCTGAAGACCTACAACGCCCTTGTGCGGGACGAGGCGCGGAGGCTGCGCACGCCGGAGAGCGTCGTCATGGAGGCGGAGTCGCTGGCGATGCTGCGCCTGGAGTTTTCCGGGCGGGACGGCGGGCGGGCCGCGATCGTCCGCGTGGACCAGGACGGCGGCTGCAAACTGGACGCCGCGGCGATGCTGGCCCTGCCGGACGCGCTCTTTCCCGCGTCCGCGGACGAGGTATCCTATCTGATCGCGGCGGAGCTGAGCAAAACAAAGGTCGGCTTCTACATCGGCGTCGCCCAGGGACTGGACAACGGAGCCTACAAGCTCTACGGGACGGTGTGCGTCTATCGGACGGGCCTGTCCCAGGCGGTTTGGAGCGGCGAGAGGGTCGCGGGCGGCGAGCCGCCCGCCGCCATCTACGGCAGCACCGCCGCCGGCACGGAGCCCGAACTGGACGGGGAGCTGGCGAGGGCCGTGCGCTTTCTGACGGGCGGCAGCGCGGTGTCGGGCCTTGCGGAGCTGGGCGAAGGCGAGGCGGCCGAGGCGCTCGCGGCGATCTATGCCTCCATGGCGGAAAGCGGCTTCGACGCGGGCGGCGACGCGAAAAACCCCGTCTTTACCGACTACAGCACCTTTGCCGGTCTCACGGCCGGGGAGCTGGCGGGCGAGGAATACGCGGATACGTGGCGCATGTATGTCGAGCAGCTGCGCGAGCTGTCCGCGGCCATGAAACTGGAGCTGGCGGTCTACGGCGTCGAGAGCGTGCGCTTTTGCGCCGAGGGCCGGGACGGGAAGCTGGCGGAGGCGGAGGACGGCGCGCTCGTATTCGACGCGGCGGGCCCGAGCAGCTGAGCATGCCGGCGGCGGAAACGGAAACGAGGGGCTGTGAGGAACCGGGAGCGGGACGCTCCGGTTCTTCACAGCCCCCTTGTTTCGGAAATTATTCGCTCTTTGCCGCGGCGGACGCGGACAGGGCGCGGACCTCGAACAGCAGCCCGGCGGTTTCGCGGCGGGAGATGGTGTCGGCGGAGGTCTCCATCGGCAGCCGGATGCCGGCGGCTTCGAGCGAGTTCACGGCCTCGGCCGCCCAGGCGGGCACCGCGCCGGCGTCGCTGCCGACGGCGAAGACGCTTGCGGTATCGGACTCGGGCAGCCGCAGGATATTCTGCAGCATGACGGCGGCCTCGGCCTTGGTCAGCGCGGCCGTCGGGCGGAAGACCATGCCGTTCTGCGAGCTGACGCCCGCGATCATGCCGTCTTTGAAGGCGGCCGCCAGATACGGCTGCATCCAGGCGGGGATGTCCGCTTCGTCGGCAAAGCCGGTCGAGAGCGCCGTGCCGTCCGGCTCCGTGCCGAGCAGCTTCATCGCCATGACGAGAAACTCTCCGCGCGTGACCGTGTCGTCAGGGCAGAAGCAGAGGCTGCCCGCGACGCGCTGGCCCGTATAGACGCCCTGCTCCTTGAGCCACATGGCCGCGTATTCGGCGCTGTCGCCGGCCATATCGGCGTACATGGCCTTGTCGGTCGGCTTGACGATCTTTACCGTCACGGTCGCCTCCTCCGAGACGTTGCCGGCGCGGTCGGCCGCGGTGAAGACGAACTTGTCTTTGCCGACCTTGTTTTCCAGCGGCGTGTAGGTAAAGCTGCCGTCGGCATGGAGCGCGACCGTGCCGCGCTTCGGCTCTTTGACGAGCGTGTAGGTGAGCGCGTCGCCCTCAGGGTCGGAGGCCTTGAGCGTGCCGGTATTGGCGATGTTTTTATAGGTTTCAAAGGAGCTGTTCTCTGCGACCGGGGACTTGTTCTGCCCCGAGAGGATGCGCAGCTTCAGCTCGCGCGCCGCGCCCAGCACGCCGTTCGCGATGGGCCGGTAGACGACGGCGTCCTCCGCCTCGGCTTCGGCCGTCGGCTCCAGCACGAGAAGATTAAGGGCGCCCGCAGGCAGCACGTCGCCCGCGCGCAGCGTTCTCGCGCCGTAGCGGAGCCTGCCGACGAGCTGCGAGGGGACGGCGCTGAGATAAATGCCGTCGAGCGTCTCGCTGCCGGATAAAAAGTCCGCCTGCGAAAAACAATAGCTGCACGTGCGGTCCACCCGCACGTCCGCGGCCAGGGCCGCGGCGGAGAGGGCCAGAAGAAGTCCCAGGACGAGCAGCGCCCGCCCGGCGAATTTTACGTGTTTCAAGAGATTACCTCCTATTTGAAATGTCGATGGTAGTGTTTGCTATTTCCGGAGGAATATTCTCAGAACGGGAAAAAAATCTGCCGCGTCACACGACACGGCAGATTTTCAGCTTGTCAAAAAGCCTTGCAGAGTTTGCCTCTGCGCCCGCTTCGCCGCCTCACGTGCGCTGCACGGGCGGGAAACCCTCGGACGCGGCGAATGTCAGAATCGCGATCACCCGGCGGACGGCGGCGGACTGGTACTTCTGCCGGTTGCGGAGAATAAAGTAGCGGCGGTCAAACGCGCCGTCGGCGAGGGGGACCTCCCGCAGCAGGCCGCGCGCGAGCGCATCCGCGGCGAGACTCCGCGGAAGAACGGTGCAGCCGAAGCGCTCCGCGGCAAGCCGCAGCAGACTGAGGTCGCTGACGCTTTCAACCTGCGGCCGCACCGGGCAGCCGTGCGCCTCGAAAACGGCGTCCACGCAGAGGCGGCTGCCGCTGCCGCTCTCGCGCAGAAGCATCGGCTGCCCGGAAAGCGCGCGGACGCTCAGGGACGCTTCGGGGAGGAAGTCCGGCGCGCACAGGACGGACATGTGCTCGCTGTAGAGCGGCGATGCCAGCAGGCGCTTGTCGGCGGAGGGACTGTCCGCGACGGCGAAGTCCAGCTCGTTTGCCAGCAGCCGCCGCTCGAGCTCCTGCGCGTTGTGGACGAACACCTCGGCCCGCAGCGCGGGCAGCTCGGCGCGCAGGCGCGCGAGCAGCGCGGGCAGGACCGTTTCGCTCACCGTGACGTTCGCGCCGAACGCGCAGCGCGCCTCCGCGTCCCCGTCGCGCAGAACGGCGGCCGCCTCGTCGAAGGAGCGGAGAATCGCGTCGGCGTACTGCCGCAGCGTCTCGCCGGCGGCGGTCAGGTAGATGCGCCGGTTCATCCGGTCGAACAGCCGCGTCCGGTAGTAGCTCTCCAGCTCGCGGATCGCGACGCTGACGGCGGGCTGGGTCATGTTGAGCTCCTCCGCCGCGGCCGTGACGCTCTGGCGGCGGCAGACGGCCATGAAGATCTGCAGATGGCGGATGGTCACGAAAATCCCTCCAATTCATAAGCAATTTCATATGGAAAACATTGTACCATTGGAATTGATTTATGTCAATGCAGGTGATACAGTCACAGTGAAACAGGGGCCGCGGCAGCGGCAGGGAGGAACAAGGGATGAAAGAGAAAAAAGCCCGCACGCTCTGGCAGGTGTTCGCGACCTTCTTCAAGATCGGCGCGTTCACCTTCGGCGGCGGCTATGCGATGATCCCGCTCATCCAGCGGGAGACGGCGGAAAAGCACGGGTGGATCTCGGACAAGGACATTCTGGAAATCGTCGCGATCGCCGAATCGACGCCCGGCCCGATCGCCATCAACGCGGCGACCTTCGTCGGCTACCGCGTCTGCGGCTTCTGGGGCGCGTTCTGCGCGACCTTCGGCGTGGTGCTGCCGTCGTTCGCGATCATTGTCGCGATCTCCTATGTCCTCGCGGCCTTCGAGCAGCTCCGCGCGGTCCGGTACGCGTTTCTGGGCATCCGCGCGGGCGTCCTCGCGCTCATCCTCAAGGCGCTGGTCTCCATGTACCGCCAGGCGCCGAAGCACGCCGCGGCCTATGCGATCATGGCCTGCGCGTTCGTGCTCGTCGCCGTGCTCCGGGTCAACGTGCTCTATGTGATCGCCGGGTGCGCGCTCGCGGGACTTGCGTACGCGCTGGCGGCGGAGAGGAGGGAGCGGAAATGATTCTGCTGACGCTGTTCTGGACCTTTTTCAAGATCGGCCTGTTCACCTTCGGCGGCGGCTACGCCATGCTGCCGCTCATTCAGGAGGAGGTCGCCGCGCACGGCTGGATGGGGAGCGCGGAGCTCGTCAACTTCGTCGCCGTGAGCGAGAGCACCCCCGGCCCCTTCGCGGTCAACATCTCCACCTATGTCGGCACGCGGCTGGCCGGAATCCCCGGCGCGCTGTGCGCGACGCTGGGCGTGGTGCTGCCGTCGTTTCTCATCATCCTGCTCGTCGCGCGCGGCTACGAGAGGTTCCGCTCGAGCAGGATTGTCAGCGGGTGCATGGAGGGCCTCAAGCCTTGCGTCGTCGGGCTGATCGCCGCGGCGGCCGTTTCGGTCGGGCAGACGGTGTTTTTCCCCGACGGTCTCAGCGCGGCGGTGTTCGCCGGCCCCCAGTTCTGGCTGTCGCTCGGCGTTTTCGCGCTGATGCTCGTCCTCGCGCTGCGCAAGGTGCATCCGATTCTGCTGATCTGCCTGTCGGCGGCGATCGGGATCGCCGCGGGCTACGCGCTGCAGCTGCCCGTCTGAAATATAAGGCAATACCGCTCAATTCGCGGCTGACGCGTTCAGCACGGTCTTGCTTGTATCTTTTCCGTCATATGCGCCAACCATGCTCGCGAATCCACAAAGGATTCGCTGCGCTTTTTGACACAGCTGACGAAAAATCTGACGGCGCAATTCCGCGCTTGGAATTGTGCGGGATTGCCATAAAAAATCTGCCATGCTTCGGCCTGATGAACCGAAGCATGGCAGATTTTTTGATTAGGTGATTAAAGATGGTATTTCGGCCGGATGTAGCGGGCGCTGGCGTCGGGCGCGGGGCGCATGTGGATGCCGGAGACGATGCCCATGGCCAGGAACATCGTGACGAGCGAGCTGCCGCCGTAGCTCACGAACGGGAGCGTCAGGCCGATGACGGGGAACAGGCCCAGGCACATGCCGACGTTGATGAGAATCTGCACGGCGAGCATACCGGCGATGCCGATGCAGATGAGCCGGTTCATGTAGTTGCCGGATTTGACGCCGACCTGGATGCAGCGCACGATGATGGCCGTCAGCAGCACCAGCACGATGAGGCAGCCGATCATGCCGAGCTCCTCGCCGATGGCGGAGAAGATGAAGTCGTTTTGCTGCATGGGCAGCGCGCCGCTCTGCACCATCGAGCCGTGATACAGCCCCTGGCCCGTGATGCCGCCGTTCTGGATGGCGCGGAGGCTCCGGTTCATCTGATAGCGCACGCCCCGCGCGGACGGGTCGATGCTGGCGTCGAAGAGCACGAGAATGCGGTTTTGCAGGTCGCTGCGCAGATGTGTAAAGATAAAGCGGGACGAGGCGGCCAGCGCGGCCAGCGCGCCCAGGAACCAGGCCAGGTTGACCCCGCCGACGAACGCCATGACGGCGAAGATCAGCAGATACTGCAGCGCCACGCCCAGATCGTCCGACGCCGCCATGATGAGGCCGAACAGCAGCAGGGTGATGCCCGCGATCTGCAGAAGCGTGAGCGGGGAGGAGATCTTCTCCTGCTTGATGCTCATGGTCTTGGCGAGAATCAGGATGAAGAACACCTTGCAGATCTCGGCCGGCTGGATGTTGAACGGCAGCCAGCTGAACGCGAGCCAGCTGCGGTTGCCGTTCTGCGTGTCGCCCCAGACGAACAGCATCGAGATGAACAGCGCGCTGAAGATCAGCAGCAGCTCGCGCCGCTCGGCCAGGATGTCCACGTCCACGAGCGTGAAAAGCACATAGATGGCGACGCCCAGCAGCAGCGCGGCGGCCTGCACCAGCACATAGCGCGTGCTGCCGACATAGTGGGTGGCGCTGGAGATGACGACGATGCCGTAGACGGAGGCCGTCACACAGAGCGCGAGCAGCAGCATGTCCGCTTTTTTCAGAAATTCCCCGATGGCCCGAAAGACCGCCCGCATCGCGTTCGCCTCCTTTGGAATGTTCCTACATTGTAGCAAAGAAACCTCCCGGTGTAAACCGGAAAATTCGCGCGCCGCCGCGCCCGGCTGTCCGGCAGCCGGACATGCGGAAACGCGCGCACAGCGCGGGGAACAGACCGGCTTCGGCATAAATATACCGTTAAGAAATGGGGAAAATGGCCAGAATACGCAAAAAAGGCCGCGGAACCGCGGCACAATCTGCGAAAATCCGCGTCATATCATTGGCGAAATCTGAAAACAAAAGGGAGAGACCGAAAAATGGAAACGATTTTGATAAATCTCGCGCTGCTGGAATGGAAGCAGGTCGTCATGTGGCTGATCGGAGGCCTGCTGATCTATCTGGCCATCAAAAAGGACATGGAGCCCGCGCTTCTGCTGCCGATGGGCTTCGGCGCGATCCTCGTGAACCTGCCCTTCTCGGGCGCCATTACGCAGCAGTACGGCGACGTCGTGGAGACGGGCATTTTGAACCGCCTGTTCGACGCGGGCATCGCGACGGAGCTGTTTCCGCTGCTGCTGTTCATCGGGATCGGCGCGATGATCGATTTTACGCCGCTGCTCACGAATCCGAAGCTGATGCTCTTCGGCGCGGCGGCGCAGTTCGGCATCTTTTTCACGCTGAGCCTCGCGGCGCTGCTGGGCTTCCCGCTGAAGGACGCGGCCTCCATCGCGGTCATCGGCGCGGCCGACGGCCCGACCTCCATCTTTGTGGCGAATTTCCTGCATTCTGCCTACATCGGGCCCATCGTCGTGGCCGCCTATTCCTATATGGCGCTGGTGCCCATCGTCCAGCCGCCGGTGATCCGCCTGCTGACCACGAAAAAGGAACGGCTCATCCGCATGGACGACTCCGGAATCAAGGTCTCCCGCCTCACGAAGATCCTGTTCCCGGTCCTCGTGACGATCATCGCCGGCGTGCTCGCGCCGCGCTCGGCCGCGCTGATCGGCTTTCTGATGTTCGGCAACCTGCTGCGCGAATGCGGCGTGCTCAACGCGCTCTCCGAGACGGCGCAGAAGGTGCTCGCCAATCTCATCACGCTGCTGCTCGGCATCACGGTCGCCGCGCAGATGACCGCCGACGCCTTCCTCGCGCCCCGCACGCTGCTCATTCTGGGGCTCGGCCTGGTCGCCTTCATCGCGGACACGGCGGGCGGCGTGCTGTTTGCGAAGGTTTTGAATCTGTTTACAAAGAAGAAGGTCAATCCCATGATCGGCGCGGCCGGCATTTCGGCGTTCCCCATGTCCGCGCGGGTCGTCCACAAGATGGGCCAGCAGGAGGACCGGCAGAACTTCCTGCTGATGCACGCGGCGGGCGCCAACGTGGCGGGCCAGATCGCGTCGGTGGTGGCCGGCGGCATTATTTTGAACATCTTCGGATGAGGAGGAGAGCACATGAATACCGAACTGTTTTTAAAGACGCTTCCCTACGCGGCGGAGGGCATGCTGGGCGTGTTTGCCGTGATGCTGGCGCTGATTCTGCTCTGCGCCGTTCTGAATTGGTTCAGCAGGAGAAAAGACCGGAAAAAGGATACCTGATCGATGGAGAAAAAGAAGGAATTCCTCCTGAATACCGCCTGCCTGGTGCTGCTGGGCGCGATCTTCTGCTTTGCGCTGCGGTATCTGGCCGTGTGGCTGCTGCCGTTTGTGATCGGATTTTTCGCGGCGATGCTGCTGCAGAAGCCTGTCGCCGCGCTGACGCGGAGGACGAAGCTGCCGCGGGGCGTCTGGTCGGTCCTTCTGGTGGCGGCGCTTCTGAGCGCTGTGCTTTTGCTGCTGGGCGCGCTGATCAGCCGGATCGCCGCCGAGTCGGCCGGCTTTCCGGAGTGGGTCTCCGGGCTGGCCCCCGAGGTCAAACGGGCCTTCGGTGATCTGGAGATCCGGCTGGCCGGCCTTTTGAAGGGCCTGCCCGACAGCCTGGAAAGCGCGCTGCAGCAGAGCCCGGGGAAGCTGATTACGGCGGCGCTCGGCAGCCTCGCGCAGGCGCTGACCCGCCTGTCCAGCGGGATTCTGACGCGCCTGCCCGGCATTCTGCTCGCGTCGCTGCTGTCTGTGATTGCGGCCTGCTTTCTGACGAACGACTATCCGCGCATTTCGCGCTTCGTACTGGCGCAGTTTTCCGAGGAAAAGCAGACGCTCCTGCGGAGCGCCAAGCGCCTGTTCACGGAAAACGTGCTGAAAATGCTGCGGGGCTACGGCATTCTGTTCCTTCTGACCTTCGCGGAGCTGCTGACCGGCTTTTTCCTGCTGCGCCTGGAATACGCGGCGCTGCTGGCGCTGCTGATCGCAATTCTGGATATTCTGCCCGTCCTGGGAACCGGCACGGTGCTGCTTCCCTGGGCGGCGGTCCGGCTGCTGCTCGGCCAGAGCGGCGGCGCCCTGCAGCTTGTGGGGCTGTATCTCGTGATTACGGTGGTCCGCAACGTGCTCGAGCCGCGGATCATCGGCGGGCAGGTGGGCCTGCCGCCGATCGCCGCGCTCGTCTCCATGTACCTGGGGCTGAAGCTGTTCGGCTTCCTGGGCCTCTTTGCGCTGCCGATCCTGGTGATCCTGCTGGTCAGGCTGCAGCAGGCCGGGCTGATCCGGCTCTGGAAGACGCCGGAGGTGCCGGAGGCGGGATAAAACACTTTACAAAGGACGCTCCGCTGTGATACTATTAAAAATTGAGAAAACTGGCGGAGGACGGAGCATGGAGTTTACAACGCATTCGCCCGGGCAGACGGAGCGGCTCGGCGCGCTTTTGGCGGAGCGGCTGCGGCCCGGCGACGTGGTGGCATACCGGGGCGGGCTCGGCGCGGGCAAGACGGCCTTTACGCGCGGGCTGGCGCGCGGTCTGGGCGCGACGGAGACCGTGACGAGCCCCACCTACACGATCGTCAACGAATACCTCTCGGGCAGGCTGCCTCTGTTCCACTTCGACATGTACCGGCTCTCGTCCTCGGACGAGCTGTTCGACATCGGCTGGGAGGACTATCTCGCGCGCGGCGGCGTCTGCGCGGTGGAGTGGAGCGAAAACGTGCAGGACGCCATGGAGGGGGCCGTCTCGGTCGAGCTTCTGAAGGATGAGAACGACCCCGATACCCGGCGCATCATCATCAGCGGAGGACAATCGCTTGAAGATTTTAGCCTTTGAAAGCTCCGCCAAGGCGGCGAGCGCCGCGATCCTGTCGGACGGCGCGCTGCTTGGCGAGTACACGCAGAATTCCGGACAGACGCACAGCCGGACGCTTCTGATGATGGCGCAGGAGCTGATCGCGGGCTGCGATCTGACCCCGGGCGACATCGACGCCTGCGCGGTGGCCGCCGGGCCCGGCAGCTTTACGGGCGTGCGGATCGGCGCGGCGGCGGCCAAGGGCTTCTGCTGGGGCCGGGAGCTGCCGCTGTACGGCGTATCGACGCTCGAGGCCATGGCGCTGGGCGCCGCGTATGCCGACGGCTCCTACTGCGCCTGCATGGACGCGCGGCGCGGGCAGGTCTACACGGCGCTGTTCGAATACCGGGCCGGGACGCTGCGGCGGCGCACAGCCGACGCGGCCGTCTCGCTGGCCGAGCTGGAGCCGGCGCTGAAATCTGCCGAAAAACCTGTTTTTCTGGTTGGCGACGGCGCGCTGCTGTGCTATAATACGCTGGGCGCGGAAAACCCGGGCCTCGTACTGCTGCCGGAGCAGCTGCGCCAGCAGCGGGCGGCGGGCGTCGCGCTCGCGGCGTGGCGGCTGTATACGGCGGGTCAGACAGGCTCGGCGCTCGCGCTGCAGCCCAACTATCTGCGCATGTCCCAGGCGGAGCGCGTCCGCATGGAAAAAGAGAACCCGGGGACCCTCTGAGCAAAACCTGACGGCGCAAGCGCGTGCTTTTGACTTGCCGGGCGAAATCCGCTCGTCCGGCTGCGCGCCGGTTTCCATCGGGGCTTCCCCAGAAAAAGAAATATAAAGGAGCAGGCAATGAAACAGAACAACTTCGGCAGCCAGGTCCACGTGGTCGATCATCCCCTGATCGCCCACAAGCTGAGCATCATGCGCGACAAAAACACGAGCGTCAAGGACTTTCGCGATCTCGTCTCCGAGGTCGGCATGCTCATCACCTACGAGGCCACCCGCGACCTCGAGCTGACGACCAAGATGGTGGAAACCCCCATCGCCACCGCGGAGGAGCCGACGCTCGCCGGCAAGAAGCTGGCGGTCGTGCCGATCCTGCGCGCGGGACTCGGACTGGTGGACGGCGTGCTGCGCATGGTCCCGGCGGCGCGCGTCGGCCATATCGGCATGTATCGCGACGAAAAGACCCTGGAGCCGCACGTCTATTTCTGCAAGCTCCCCAAGGATATTGCCGAGCGCGAGGTCATGGTCGTCGATCCGATGCTGGCCACGGGCGGCTCGGCCGACGAGGCCATCACGGAGCTCAAGGGCAGAGGCTGCAAGGCCATCAAGCTGATGGTGCTGCTGGCCGCGCCGGAGGGCATCGAGCGCATCGTGAAGAACCATCCCGACGTGGCGATCTACTGCGGCGCGGTGGACGACCATCTCAACGAGAACGGCTACATCGTCCCCGGTCTCGGCGACGCGGGCGACCGTATCTTCGGCACGAAGTAAATTGCGTATTCCTTGACAATACGCCGGCTTACCGGTATAATCTGTACAGAAATCTCATGTATTCTTTGAGAAAGGAAGAATCTTATGATTTACACTGCGGAAGTTCAGCATATGTGCCCGGTCGCGAAGGGCGCGTATCACGGCCCCGCCCCCATCCCCGAGGAAGGCAAGTGGGTGCAGGCAAAGGAAATCAAGGACATCTCCGGCTTTACCCACGGCGTGGGCTGGTGCGCTCCCCAGCAGGGCGCGTGCAAGCTGACGCTCAATATCAAGGAGGGCGTCATTGAAGAGGCGCTCATCGAAACGCTGGGCTGCTCCGGCATGACCCACTCCGCCGCCATGGCCGCCGAAATTCTCATCGGCAAGACCATCCTCGAGGCGCTCAACACCGACCTCGTCTGCGACGCCATCAACACCGCCATGCGCGAGCTGTTTTTGCAGATCGTCTACGGCCGCAGCCAGTCCGCGTTCTCCGAGGACGGCCTCGCGGTCGGCGCCTCGCTGGAGGACCTCGGCAAGGGCCTGCGGAGCCAGGTCGGCACCATGTTCGCCACGAAGGCCAAGGGCCCGCGCTATCTCGAGATGGCCGAGGGCTATGTCACCCGCATCGCGCTGAACAAGGAAGACGAGATCATCGGCTATGAGTTCATCAACTTCGGCAAGATGATGGATGCGATCAAGAAGGGCGTCGAGCCCATGGAAGCGATCAAAAAAGCGCAGGGCCATTACGGGCAGTGGGACGACGCCGCCAAGTACATGGACCCGCGCAAGGACTGAGAAAAGGAGGAAGCAGCTATGGCTTTGTTTGAAAGTTACGAAAGAAGAATCGACAAGATCAACCGCGTCCTCGCTCAGTACGGCATCGGTTCCGTGGAGGAATGCAGAGAGCTCTGCAAGGCGAAGGGCTTCGACCCGTACGAGATCACCAAGAGCATCCAGCCGATCTGCTTTGAAAACGCCTGCTGGGCGTACACCGTCGGCGCGGCCATCGCGCTGAAGAAAAACGTCAAGACCGCCGCGGAGGCCGCCACCGCCATCGGCGAGGGCCTGCAGGCCTTCTGCATCGACGGCTCCGTCGCCGACGACCGCAAGGTCGGCATCGGCCACGGCAACCTCGGCGCCATGCTGCTGAGCGAGGAGTCCCAGTGCTTCTGCTTCCTCGCCGGCCACGAATCCTTCGCCGCCGCGGAGGGCGCCATCGGCATCGTGAAGAACGCCAACAAGGCGCGCAAGACCCCGCTGCGCGTCATCCTCAACGGCCTCGGCAAGGACGCCGCCCAGATCATCTCCCGCATCAACGGCTTCACCTACGTGCAGACGCAGTTCGACTACTACACCAGCGAGCTGAAGATCGTGCGCGAGATCCGCTACTCCGAGGGCGAGCGCGCCAACGTGCGCTGCTACGGCGCGGACGACGTGCGCGAGGGCGTGGCCATCATGCACAAGGAGGGCGTGGACGTGTCCATCACCGGCAACTCCACGAACCCGACCCGGTTCCAGCATCCCGTCGCGGGCACCTACAAAAAAGAGTGCGTCCAGATGGGCAAAAAGTACTTCTCCGTCGCCTCCGGCGGCGGCACGGGCCGCACGCTGCACCCCGACAACATGGCCGCCGGCCCCGCCAGCTACGGCATGACCGACACCATGGGCCGCATGCACTCCGACGCCCAGTTCGCGGGCTCGTCCTCCGTCCCGGCGCACGTCGAGATGATGGGCTTCCTGGGCATGGGCAACAACCCCATGGTCGGCGCGACTGTCGCCGTGGCCGTGGCTGTGGAAGAAGCGCTCAAGAAATAATTTCCCGACTCGCAAGCCCCGCGGAACCGTCCGGTTCCGCGGGGCTAGACTGTCAAAAAAGGCCAAGGCCTTTTTTGACAAAGAGCCGCGGCTCGCTGCGCGCATATTTTGTACGCCAGTGGCGTACAAAATCCACACTTGCGAGCCGTAGAGTGTTTTTCCCGACGTACACGCCGCCGGGAAAAACGATTGACACTTTATTTGCGCCTGCGGGCGCAAACTCTGCGAGGCTTTTTGACAAGCTGCCCCGCGGAACCGTCAGGTTCCGCGGGGCTTTTTTTCGGAGCGGGCCCGGAAAGGGGAGCGGGCCGCAAACGTCGGATTTTGCCGAATGTCGTTGAAATAAAAAATGGAAGGTGGTATGATGGAAATAATCAGGGAAATCGTTTCGCGGGGCGGGTTTCGCGTCTGCGGGAAACGAAATCCGGGGTGGGGCCGCCGGCCGCCGGCGGCGGCGCCGGGCGAAGCGAGCGGACCGCGCGCAGCGGGCCGCCGCGGGAGGGAAGCAGATGGACAATGAAAAAGCGGCGTCCGCCGCGCAGCAGGAGCGCCTGAACCGGGACCTTGCCGACAAAATTCCCAATGGCCTCGGCATCTTCTCCTATGAAAACGGGAAATACGCCGCGATCTATCTCAACGACGGCTATTATAAAATGATGCACGTCCGCCGGGAGGATCGGAGCCGGGAGATCCGGGAGGACCCGTCGCTCGCGATCCACGAGGAGGACCGCACGCGGATGAACGCGGAGATCGCCGCCGCGCTGCGCGAGGACCGTCCGCTCAACTGCAACATCCGCATCCTGCAGGGCGACGGCAGCTACCGCTGGTACAACCTGCACGCCATCGTCGCCGAGCGCAGCGGCAGCCGCATCATCTGGTACAATTCCTATACGGACATCGACGAGCTGGTGCGCGCGGAGGCCGACATGGAGAAGAGCCGCCAGCGCTACGAGCTGGCGATCAGAAGCGCCCGCCTCGCGGTGTGGGAATATGACATCGCGTCCAAAACGCTGATTGTGCCGGAGAGCAGCAGCGGCGCCTTTGCCAGAAAGCGCTACGGACTGACGGGCAGCGTGCTGGAAAACGTGCCGGAATGCATGCTCCCCATGGGACTGACCGACGCGGACAGAGACCGCTTTCTGCAGCTGTACGGGGAGATCTGCGCGGGAAAGGAATACGCGACGGCCGACATCTGGTTCCGCCGCGCGCCGGATGAAAAGCCGGAATGCGACCGCATCTCCTATTTCGTTGTGAAGGACGCGGCCGGAAAGCCGGTCCGCGCCTACGGCAGCGGCCTCGACATCACGGCGGAGAAGCAGGAGCTGTTCCACTTCCATCAGGCCATCCAGTCCATTCTGACCGCGAATCCCGAGGCGCTCTGCACCTTCCAGCTCAATCTGACGCAAAACCGGTGCTATGAAGGCCACGGCATTTCGCCGTTTATCGTCAATACGCTGCGCTCGGACACGGTGGACGGCCTGTTTTCCCGCTGCCGGGAGCTGATCCCGGACGCGCAGGACCAGGCGCAGTTTTACGCGGTGTTCGACCGGAAAAAGCTGATCGCGGAATACGCCGTCCGGGAGCGGAACCTGCACGTGGACTACCGCAGGAGAGACGAGAACGGCAGACGCTTCTGGGTCCGCACCTATATCAGCCTGCTGAGCAACCCCGAAAACGGCGACATCGAGGGCGTGATCTACTCGCTTGACATCTCCCGCCAGGTGCAGCAGAACGAGATCTTCGGCATCATCGCCGACCGGGAATACGACCTCATCGCGCTGCTGCATCTGGACACCGGCACGGTGGAATCGGTGCAGCTCAGCACCGGCCTGATTCCGGAGTACCGCAGCAGCTTTCCCGACGCCGGGACCCGCTGCAGCTTTGACGTGATGCGCCGCAACGGCGCCAGGGACTGGGTGGCGCCGGAGGACCGGCAGAAATACCTCGAGGGCACCGAGCCCGCCCGCATCTGCCGGGAGCTGGACCGCAGGGGCTTCTACGAGCTGATCGTCCACGGCCGGACGCCCGCGCGCGGCAGCATCTACCGCAAGCTGCAGCACTATTATCTCAACGACCGGAAGGAAAGCGTCCTGATCATCGACTCCGACGTGACATCCAGCTATCTGCAGCAGCGCAGGGAGCTCGAGCGCGCGCAGGAGGAGGCCAAGCGGACGCAGGATATTCTGGACTATATCTCCGACGGCGTGTGCGTGCTGCGCATGCCCGATCCCGAGCATCTTCTGATCGAGTACTCCAACAAACAGATGCCGCTGCTGCTCGGCTTTCAGAACGGCGCGCAGACGCCCGGGCAGCTGAAGAACGCCGGCGATACGGACGCGGCTTATTTTGCCGACGCGTTCAGCGGCGTGCATCCGGACGACCTGGCCGCTGTGAAGGAGGCCTACCGGAAGGGCTATGCGCTCGAGCGCTTCAGCATTCCCCGGTTCCGGCTGTGCACGGCCTCGGGCGGCTTTATCTGGGTCACGGTGGACGCGGTGCTCCGCGAGAGACGGCCGGACGGCAACGTGTTCTACGGGACCTACCGGGACATCACCAAGGAGATTGCGCTTGAGCAGGCGCTGGATGCGCAGCGGAAGGCGCGCATGGAGCGGACGCTCGTGGAGACCATCGCGGGCCTGCCCTCCTGCTCCGCCCTGTTCCGCATCCGCGCGGACCGCTCGGTGACGCCGGAGTCGTTCTCCGACGAATTCTGCCGGATGGTCGGCTATTCGCAGCAGGAGAATATCTATCTGGCAAACCCCTACGGCGGCGTGCACCCGGACGACTGCGGCCGCGTCGCCGAGCTGCTCGGAAAGCACCTCGACGACAGCCTGCCGTTCCGCTCGGCCTACAGGCTTCTCACAAAAGCGGGCGGCTATATCTGGGTCAGCGTCAGTTTCAACACGTTCCGCTTTGAAAACACGCGATATCTCTATGCCGTGTATACCGACGTCACCGACCTCAAAAAGCAGGAGGAACAGCTCAAGGAGCAGTACGACGCGGCGCAGTCCTATCTCAACTCCGTCTCCGGGACGTACATCGCCACGCGGCGGATGAACCTGACGCAGGACCGGCTCGAGTCGGTGCAGGGCAAAAATCCCCTCGCGCAGGCGCGGGGACTCAGCAGCTACAACGAGTACGTCGCCGCGCTGCTGTCGGCTGTCCCCGGCAGACAGGACCGGGAGCGCTGCGCGTCGTTCTATAACAGCAGAGCCATGCTCGCGGCGTACGACCGGGGCGACCGGCTCCGCATGCTGGAATATCCCTACCGGACGCCCGACGGCAACATCGCCTGGGTGCGGAACACAGTCACCCTGACGAAGCGGCCGGGCAGCGGCGATCTCATCGCCTTCAGCGCCGTCAGCGACATCAACCGGGAGAAGATCATCGGCACGGTGATGAGCAAGCTGGCGATGACGCACTACGACAACATCTGCTGCTTCGACGCGGCGAACGGGCGGATCATCTATTTCTTTTCGCCCGACGGCACCCTGGGCGGGAAGACGGTTCGGAACGGCGACAGCTACGAGCGCCTGATGAGCGGCTACAACGACCGGTGTGCCGCCGACGCGGACCGGGACGCCTGCACCGCGTTCATGCGCATTGCCCATGTGGTGCGGCTGCTGGACGGCAGCGAGCGGTGCGCGACGACCTTCTCCGTGCTGGAGTCCGGCGAGCTGCGGGTCAAGCTGGTGGAGTTTTTCTATGTCGACCGGGAATACGGCCTGATCGGCCTGGTCCGCACGGACTACACCGACACCCAGCGCAAGCAGCTCGAGCAGGAATCGCGCCTGCGCGCCGCGCTGAACGCCGCGGAAAAGGCGAACGAGGCCAAATCGGACTTCCTCTCCCGCATGAGCCACGACATCCGCACGCCGCTCAACGGCATCATCGGCATGACCCGCCTGACCCAGGAGCTGGAGCTGCCGGAGAAGGCCAGGGAGAATCTCAAAAAGATCGACACCTCGTCCAAATTCCTGCTGAGCCTCATCAACGACATCCTCGACCTCACGAAGGCCGAGAACGACAAGATCGAGCTGTACCCGGAGCCGTATCTGCCGGGCGAGTTCCAGGACTATATGGACTCGGTGTTCCGCCCGCTGTGCGAGGGGAAAAACCAGACCTTCCGCGTGGAGACGCAGCTGCCGGCCGGCGCGGTGCCCCTGCTCGACAGGCTGCGCGTCAACCAGGTGCTGTTCAACCTGCTCTCCAATGCGGTCAAGTATACGCCGGAGGGCGGCACGATCGTCTACCGCGCTGCGTTCGGCGCGCCCGACGCGCGCGGGAAAATGGCCATCAAATTCGAGGTCTGCGACAACGGGCGCGGCATGAGCGCGGACTTCCAGAAGCGCCTGTTCGACCCCTTTACGCAGGAGAGCCGGAAGGACGCCTCCGACGCCAGGGGCTCCGGGCTGGGCCTGGCCATCGTCAAGCGGCTCATCGACCTGATGGGCGGCGCCATCGCGGTCGAGAGCAGTCTGGGCGAGGGCACCCGCTTCACCGTAAACCTCACGGCGGACAGCGTGCCCGCGGGTTCGCTGCCGGACGGCGCGGTGCGGACGCCGATGGGCGCGGCGCCCGACTGCCTCGCGGGCCGGCACGTGCTGCTCTGCGAGGACCACCCGCTCAACCAGGAGATCGCGACGGCGCTGCTGGCGGAGCAGCATGTGGACGTGCGCGTGGCGGAGGACGGAAAAGTGGGCGTGGAGATGTTCCGCAAATCGCCTCCGGGCTATTATGACGCGATTTTAATGGACATCCGGATGCCCGTGATGGACGGATACGAGGCCGCCGCCGCAATCCGCGCGCTGGACCGGCCGGACGCGAAGAGCGTCCCGATCATCGCCATGACGGCGGACGCCTTTACGGACGACGTGCAGAAGTGCCTGCAGGCGGGGATGGACGGGCATGTGGCAAAGCCCGTCGAGCCGGACCTGCTGTATCAGACCCTGACCGCCCATCTGAGGGGCGCAGACAAGAATTCCGGGCGCTGACGGCGCCGCGAAGCTTCCCCTGACGCAAGAGGAGGACAGATGATGGAGTGTTCAAGAGCCCAGCTGAAAACGCTGATCGCCGGTTCCGCGGGCAACGCGGTCATCTATCAGGCGAGGGACGGCAGCTTTTTCCCGCTTTTCTACACCGAGAGCGTTCCCGCCTTCTCCGGGCTGACCGAGCAGGAATATCTTGCGCTCTATGGACAGGACGCCGCCGCCGTCGTGCCGGAAGAGGACATGCCGGCGCTGTCGCGGAAGCTGGAGCTGCTGCTCGCGGGCGCCGGCAGCCAGGAGGCGACGTACCGCACGTACCACAAGACCAGGGGCTTCGTCTGGACGCACGTCTATCTGAAGCTGCTCGGCCTCTGCGAGGGAGCGCCCGTCTTCATGGGCAGCTTCACGGACGTCTCGGCGGCGATGGCGGCGCCGGACACGCTGCTGGACAACTCCAGCCAGAAGATCCTTGTGGCCGCGCGCGGTACCGGGGAGCTGCTGTATGCCAACGCGGCCGTGCAGGAGGACAGAAGCGCCGCCCCGAAGATCGGACAGACCTGCTGCCGGTATCTCTGCGGGCGGGACGGGCCCTGCGGCGAATGCGCTGTCCGCCGGCTCGGGGCGGACGGCACGGCGGAGACGGTCTGGCGCGACCCGGTGCAGGGGAAAAACTACCGCGTAAAGGCCGTTCCGATGCGCTTTTTCGGCCGGGACGCGTACGCGCTGTTCGCCGACGATCTGACGCAGCACATCGAGATGGAGGAGCGGCTTCGCCGGGAACAGGAGAAGTATCTGGCCGCCACCGAGGGCGCCAATCTCCGCGTGTACGAATACGACATCACAAACCATACGATCCTGCTGCCCGAGCACGCCCGGGTGCTGTTCGGCGTGCCCTCCACGGTTCTGACCGGCGTGCCGGAGTCCATTCTGCCCTGCTTCCGCGAGGAGGACTACGGCCGCGTGCGCCGGTTCTTCGCCCGCGTGGATAGCGGCGAAAAGAAGGTCACGGACGAATTTCTCATGAAGCCGGTGGACGGCTATGCGGCGTATCTGCGCTATACCTTCACCACGGTCTGCGGCGCGGACGGCATTCCCCAAAGGGCCTATGCCGCCGCCGAGGACATCACATCGCAGAAGCGGGAGGAGGCGAGCTTCAACGAGACGCAGGAGTCGCTGCTCTCGGCCAACCCCAGCGCGCTCTGCACATTCCGGACGAACCTGACCAGAAACCAGTGCAGCGAGGGGCGCGGGGTCTCCGTCTACATCCAAAGGCTGCTCAGCTCCGATACGGCCGACGAGCTGTTCCAGAACATCCTGTCCATCATGCCGGACCCGAAGCAGCGGGAGATCGCCGCGGGCTTTTTCAGCCGCAGGACGCTGCTGGGCGCCTTTGCCGGCGGAAGCCGCAGCCTGCACCTGGACTACCAGCGCACGGACGAGAGCGGAAAGGTCATGTGGGTGCGGACCTTCGTCAACATGCTGCGGAACCCCGAGACGCAGGACGTGATCGCCGTGTTCTACTCGCTGGATATCACCGGCGAGAGACGGCAGAACGCGATTTTCAACATCATCACCAATCAGGAATACGACTACGTGGCGCTGCTGCATGCCGGCGCCGGCAAAATCGAGTTTCTCAATCTGAGCCGGAAGCTGCTGCAGAAGTACCACACCGCGTTCGGCCAGCCGGGCATGCAGTACGATTTTGACGCGACGCGGCGGTTTGCGGCGGACAGCTGGATCGACGCGGCCGACCGGGAGGCCTATCTGCGCGAGAGCTCCGCGGAGGCCGTGCGGCAGGGGCTGGACCGGAGCGGGCATTACGAGCTCAGCATACGCGGCCACTACACCGGACACCCGGAGCAGATGATGTGCCGCAAGATCCAGCACTATTATCTCGACGAGAGCCGCGACACCATCCTCATCATCCAGACCGACGTGACGGAGACCTATCAGCGCCAGCAGCGGGAGACGGAGCGCGCCAAGTCGGAAAACAAGCAGCTCTCGGATATCCTGAACAAGCTCTCGACGGGCATCTGCGTGCTGTACATGCCGGACCCCGAGCACGTGAGCACCACCTTCTGCAACCAGCAGATCTACAAGCTGCTGGACATGGAGCCGAACGCGAGCACGCCGGAGGAGCTGGGCGGAAAGGCCGATCCGCTGCTTCTGCACTATTTTCAGGACGAATTCAGCGGCATCCATCCCGACGACGTGCAGCGCATGCGCCGGGCGTTCCGCGAGGGCTTCGACAAGCCGCGCTTCACGGTCTCCAACGTCCGCTATCTGGGCGGCGGAAACGAATACAGATACATCACGATCGACCTGGTGCTGCGCGAGGCGAAGCCGGAGGGGCGGGTATTCTACGCCTCCTACCGGGACGTGTCCCAGGAGATCGCGCTGCGCCGGGAGCTCGAGCGCCGGCAGCAGAAGCGGATGGAGCAGACGCTCGTCGAGGCGGTCAACGGCCTGCCCACCAGCTCCGCGCTGTACCGCATCGAGCGCGGCCGCACGCTGATCCCGGAGCGCTATTCCGAGGAATACTGCGAGATGAGCGGCTGCGCGAAGCAGGACGAGCTGCTCCGCGGCGACGCCTTCAGCGGCGTGCATCCCGACGACGCGGAGACGCTCCGCGCCGTCATCCAGGAGCATCTCGACGACAAAAAGCCGTTCAGCGCCATCTGCCGGATCATCGGCAAAAGCGGCAGCCCCATCTGGGTCAACATCAACTTCAACCGCTTCACCTTCAGCGACACGAGCTACCTCTACGCGGTCTTCACCAACATCGACGCGCTGAAAAAGCAGGAGCAGCAGATGGAGGAGCAGTACAACGCCGCGCAGGCCGCCATCGACACGCTCGCCGGCGGCTATCTGGCGACGCAGCGCGCGAACCTGACGAAAAACCGGGTGGAGGCGGTCAACGGCGCAAGCCCGCTGCCGCAGGTCGCGGGCATGGCGGACTACGATTCCTCCGTGGCCGCGCTGCTGGCCGCGATGCCGGACAGGCGGGACAGGCTGGCGTGCGCCGGGTTCTTCTCGCGTGAGCGCCTGATCCGCGCCTACGAGGACGGGGAGCGGAACCTTTCGCGGGAATACCGCTATCTGACGCCGGAGGGCGACCTGCGCTGGGCGTGCGGCAACCTCACGCTGACCAGGCGGCCCGGAAGCGGGGACATCATCTCCTTCTTCACGGTCAGAGACATCAACCAGGAGAAGATGATCGGCGCGATCATGGATCAGGTCATCTCCACGCAGTACGACAGCGTGAGCTGCATCGACGTCCGGACGGGAAAGATCGAGTTTTTCATCTCCGGCGCCGCGGAGCAGCGCAGAAGAAACGTCCGGAACGGCGACAGCTACGAGGCCGTGGTCCGCGAGTTCAGCAGCGCGTTTGTCGTCCCCTCCGAGCGGGAGTCGTTCGCGGCGTTCATGAGCATGGAGAACGTCGTGCCCATGCTGGACGCCGGCAGACGCTGCATCACCTCCTTTACCGCGGAGGAGGACGGCGGACTGCGGGCAAAGCAGGTCGAATTCTTCTATGCCGACCGCGAAAACAAGCTCGTCGCGCTGCTGCGCACGGACTATACCGAGGCCCAGCGGAAGCAGCTCGAACAGGAGGAGCGGCTGCGCCTCGCGCTCGAGGCCGCCAGGAAAGCAAACGAGGCGAAGTCGGATTTCCTCTCCCGCATGAGCCACGACATCCGCACGCCGCTCAACGGCATCATCGGCATGACCTATCTCGCGCGGGAGCAGGCCAATCCGGAGCGGACGGCGGACTGCCTTTCCAAGATCGACACGTCGTCCAAGTTCCTGCTGAGCCTCATCAACGACATCCTCGATCTCACGAAGGCCGAAAGCGACAAGATTGAGCTGCATCCGGAGCCGTATGCGCCGCACGAATTCTACGCCTATCTGGAAGCGGTTTTCCGCCCGCAGTGCAGCGCCAGGCGCCAGACGCTCATCGTGGAGGCGCATCCGCTTGCGGGCGCCTATCCGGTGTTCGACAAGCTCCGCATCAACCAGGTGCTGTTCAATCTGCTCTCGAACGCCGTCAAGTACACCCCGGAGGGCGGCACGATCCGCTACCGCGACCGCTTCGGGCCGGCGGACCGGGACGGACGGATCTGTGCCCGCTTCGAGATCAGCGACACGGGGATCGGCATGAGCGAGTCGTTTCAGCAGCACCTGTTCGAGCCGTTTTCGCAGGAGGGCCGCACGGACGCGGCGGAGTCCCGCGGCTCCGGTCTGGGCCTTGCCATCGCGAAGAAGCTGGTTGACCTGATGGGCGGGACCATCACGCTGAAAAGCGAGCGCGGGAAGGGCTCGGCCTTCACGGTCGAGCTGCGCGTGGCCTGCGTCGCCGCGCCCGACGGCGGCGCCGCGGAGAGCGGCGGAGAGGGCGGCGGAGAGCCGGACAGCCTCGCGGGCAGACGCGTGCTTCTGTGCGAGGACCACCCGCTCAACCAGGAGATCGCCAGGGCGCTGCTCACCGAGCGGGGCATGACCGTGACCGTGGCGCCCGACGGCCGCGCCGGTGTGGAGCAGTTCCGCCGGTCGCCTCCCGGCGGCTTCGACGTCATTCTGATGGACATTCGCATGCCGGTCATGAACGGCTATGAAACGGCGCGGGCCATCCGCGCGCTGGACAGGCCGGACGCGGGGAGCATCCCCATTGTCGCCATGACGGCGGACGCCTTTGTGGACGACGTGCAGAAATGCCTGGAGGCGGGCATGAACGGCCATGTCGCGAAGCCCGTCGATCCGCAGGCGCTGTACGGCGTGCTGCAGAACGTGCTGGGCGGATGAGCCGCCCCGCGGCGGGCTTGCCCAAAAACTCCGCAGGCGCAAACAGAACGCAGATCTTCTGTCAAAGATGCCGTTTGAACGGCGCAGGGACTGCTGCCCTTAAAAAACAGCATAAAAATTGTGGGCGGGAAGTCGTTTCAATTTACAACTTCCCGCCCATTTTCTAAGGCAGCACCGCACAATTCGCGGCTGACGCCTCAAGCACGGTCTTGCTTGCATCTTTCCCGCCATATGCGCCAAAAATGCTCGCGAATCCACAAAGGATTCGCTGCGCTTTTTGACACATCTGACGAAAAATCTGACGGCGCAATACCGCGCTTGGAATTGTGCGGTGTTGCCCTAAACATTTTGCAAGGTTAATTTGCGGAATCTTCATTTTGCAACGCGCCCTTCTGGAAAATCGAAACGATAAAGATGTCGGGCATTATGGTTGTGATTTCCCAGACAAAATTAGCAGGTTTATCACACTTCTAAATATAATAAATAATCTTGCGTTCAGTGTATCACAAATTTAGCCACAGAAAAAGACCTGCTCTACTATGAAGAGCAGGTCTTTTTGGTCCGAGTGGCGGGACTTGAACCCACGGCCTCTTGACCCCCAGTCAAGCGCGATACCAAACTTCGCCACACCCGGAGATGCATTCTCGGCCCGACTATATTAGCATAGCCGCCGGTTTTTTGCAAGACCAAAATTGAAAAATGGGTTCGGAGGCTGAAATAATTTGCGGTTACATATTTACTTTTGAAAATAATGGTATATAATTAGCATGTAACAATCTGTAGAAACGCACGAAAGGAAGCGGCTGACATGGTGAAGAAACGGAATGGACGCAGGGGATTCACGCTGATGGAGCTGCTGATCGTCGTAGCGATCATTGCGATTCTGACTGCGATCTCGATCCCCGTGTTCGCCGGGCAGCTGGAAAAATCGAAGCTGGCGACCTGCGAAGCGAACCGCAGATCGCTGAAATCCCTGGTGACGAACGCCTATATAACCGGCGGCAGCGAGGGAGTGAAGCAGGCGTGCGCGGACAATCCGGGGCTGTTTGTATGCCCCGACGGCGGCACGATCAGCTATTATATCGATGAGAGCACCGGCGCCTGTACGGTTTCGTGCACCTACCACGACACGCAGGATGCCGCGCTGCAGGTAACCGGCCAGCTGCTCAGCAGCGTGACCTTCAGTACAAAATTCGGCGCCGGAAAACTGAACAGCTATAAGCGGGTGGACTCCACGGCGGCCTCGTCTGCCGAAATGAAAACGAAGCTGCTGACGGCGATGAAGCAGAACGGCGTGGATCTGGAAAAAATGGGCGTGAACAGCTGGGCGCTCATCAACGACAGCAGCTCGTGGGGCGTCACGGACTTCATCTGGTCTACCTACGGCCTCTCCGGAAGCACCTATGCGCAGGTGCCGGTCATCGGCTACAATTATGCGAGTAAAAGCTACTATGCCGGCCTTGCGGACGTGGGCAGACCGTCGGGCAACTACACCTACAATGTCCTGGAGCCGAATGCCGAAAGCAGCAAGACCGGCGTCAGTTCCATGCTCAGCGGCGGCAAGACATTCTCGTCCTACGCCGACGCGCTGGCCTATTACAATGCCCTGACCGCGGTCAAAAAATAGTGCTTGCAATTTGTCTTCCTCTATGATAAAATGTCCAAGTCTGTGAAAAGGATGGTCCTCTGCCGCGCCGGCACCGAGGTGCAGCGGCATTACCTTGCGGCATGAACGTCCTGAATTGAAGGAGGACAATAATTATGGATCTCATGAAGGCCCTGACGGCCCAGTACATGAAGACCGAGCTGCCCGAAGTCAGCGTCGGCGACACGGTGCGGGTCAACGTCAAGATCAAGGAAGGTTCCCGCGAAAGAATCCAGGCGTTCGAGGGCACCGTCATCGCCAAGAAGCACGGCGGAATCGAAGAATCCATCACCGTTCGCCGCATCTCTTACGGCGTCGGCTGCGAGAAGGTTTTCCCGATTCACGCGCCCAACGTCGTGGGTGTGGAGACTGTCCGCAAGGGCAAGGTTCGCAGAGCCAAGCTGTATTATCTGCGCGACCGTCTCGGCAAGTCCGCGAAGATCAAGGAAAAGGTCTAAATGGCAAAAAGAAACGGAGCCGGTTCGGCTCCGTTTTTTTACCCGCAAAACGGCGCGGACGATTTTGCGCGGCGGGTCCTTTTTCGCAATTTGCCTCTTTTTTTATCGGTATATTTTGTGTATAATATGATGTAACTATGGCGCCTGCCGGATTCGGGGGAACAGAAAATGGAGCTGGATAAAAACAGCAGAAAATTTGATACGGCGGATCTGAGCGAGATCAAATCGATGCTGGGGGATACCCCGGCGGAAAAGCCGGCGGCGCCCGAGAGCACCGCGCCGCAGAAGGCGGAGCCGGAAAAGCCGAAGAAGGAAAAGCTCGATCCCGGCTACGAGGCGTTTACCGTTCTGCAGGAGGTCGTCGGCATCCTCGCGGTGGTGACGATTGTTTTCGTCTTCTTCTTCCGGCTCGTGGGCGTGGACGGCAGCTCGATGGTGCCGACGTTCTACAACCGCGACTATCTGATTCTGGAGAGCAATTTCCTCTATCACGACGTCAAGCAGGGCGACATCGTGGTTTTGAGCGTGGATGCCTTTGCCGACCGCGGCCCAATCGTCAAGCGCGTGATCGCGACCGGCGGGCAGACCGTGGACATCGACTTCAACGCCGGCGTCGTCTATGTGGACGGCAAGGCGCTGCAGGAGGACTATACCTTCGAGCCCACCTACCGAAGCTACATCGAAAGCGGCGAGGGTCTCGACTATCCCGTCACGGTGCCGGAGGGCAGCGTGTTCGTGATGGGCGACAACCGCAACAACTCCGCCGACAGCCGCTATGCCCCCGTGGGCACTGTGGAGCAGAGCCGCATCCTCGGCAAGGTGCTCTTTATCCTGTTCCCGGGCGCGCAGACCGACCAGTACGGCAGCGTCACGGGCGGACGGGACCTCAGCCGGATCGGAGCAGTCTCCTGATGGAACATGAAATGAACATCCAGTGGTACCCCGGGCACATGACGAAAACCCGGCGGATGCTGGAGGAGAATCTGAAGCTGGTGGATGCGGTGTGCGAGGTCGCGGACGCGCGCATCCCCATTTCCAGCCGCAACCCGGATCTCGGCGCGCTGCTCGGGGCGAAGCCCCGGCTGCTCGTGCTGAACCGGGCCGACATGGCGGACCCCGCCATGCTGAAAAGGTGGACGGCGCACTACCGGGCGCAGGGCCTCGCCGTCATCGCGACCGACTGCAAGTCGAAAAAGGGCGTGGCTGCCTTCGGGCCCGCCGTGCGCGCGCTGCTGGAGGAAAAGCTGCGCCGCTACGCGGAGAAGGGACAGGCGGGAAGAGCGCTGAAAATCATGATCGTCGGCGTGCCGAACGTCGGGAAGTCGACGCTCATCAACCAGATCTCCGGCCGAAAGGGCGCGAAGGCTGAAAACCGGCCCGGCGTCACGCGCGGCAAGCAGTGGGTGGCGGTCGATCAGGGACTGCTGCTGCTGGACACGCCCGGCATCCTGTGGCCGAAGTTCGACGACGAGCAGACCGGCCTGCTGCTGGCGTATACGGGCGCCGTGAAGGACGACGTGCTGGACGTGGAGTCGCTGGCCTGTCGGCTGGCGGCGCTTCTCTGGCAGCGCTACCCCGACAGCCTGCGCGCGCGCTACGGCGTGGAGCTGCCGGCGGACGCCGGCGGCGACGAGGTGCTGCGCGCGGCCGGGAAAAAACGCGGATATTTGGTCGCCGGCGGCGAGATCGACACCGAACGGATGGCGAAGACGCTGCTGGACGAATACAGGAGCTGCCGGCTCGGCAGGTTTACGCTGGAGAGCCCGGAGGAGGACGCGCATGACGGAAAAACCGGATCTGTGGAAGTATGAGCGAGAGGCCGCGGAGCGCGGCTTTTCCGTGGTGTGCGGCATCGACGAGGCCGGGCGCGGGCCGCTGGCCGGACCCGTGTGCGCGGGGGCGGTCATCCTGCCGTTCGGCACGGAGATCGACGGGCTCAACGACTCGAAAAAGCTGACCGACAAAAAGCGCCGCGAGCTGTACGACGTGATCACGGCGAAGGCGTCTGCCTGGGGCGTCGCCTTTGCGAGCGAGCAGGAGATCGACGAGATCAACATTCTGCAGGCGACGTTTCTGGCCATGCAGCGCGCGGCGGACAAGCTCGGCGTCCGGCCGGAGCTGCTGCTGATCGACGGCAACCGCGCCAGGGACTTCGGCATTCCCGCCGAGACGATCGTTAAGGGCGACAGCCTGAGCGCGAATATCGCGGCGGCGTCGATCCTGGCGAAGGTCACGCGGGACCGGCTCATGGAGGAGCTGGCGCTCACGTATCCGCAATACGGCTTTGAGATCCACAAGGGCTACGGCACGAAAAAGCACTACGAGGCGCTGCGCGAATTCGGCCCCTGCCCGATCCACCGCCGGACGTTTCTCCGGAATCTGCATGGAGAATAAGGACAGAGAGCTGCTCGGCCCGTGGGGCGAGGTGCAGGCGGTGGACCTGCTGCGGCGGGAGGGCTATGCCATTCTCGCGTGCGGCTACAGCTGCCGGTTCGGCGAGATCGACATCATCGCGCGGGACCGGACGTACATCGTGTTCGCCGAGGTCAAGCTGCGCAGATCGGCCGCGTACGGGCAGGCGCGGGAGTTTGTGGACCTGCGCAAGCAGGCGCGCATCAAAAAGACGGCGATGCTGTATCTGGCGCAGAACGAGACGGCGCTGCAGCCCCGCTTCGACGTGATCGAGGTCTACGCGCCCGACGGCGCCGCGACGAAACGGCCCGTTTTGAACCATCTGGAAAACGCATTCGAGTGAGAGGTATCCGTATATGCAGTATTTGAGCACGCGCGACGAAGCGCTCCGCTTTTCCGCTTCCCAGGCCATCGTGCAGGGACTCAGCCGCGAGGGCGGCCTGTTTCTGCCCGAAACGATCCCGGCGCTGCGCCCGGACGCGCTGACGGCGCTGGCCGGGCTTTCGTACACAGAGCGCGCCGCCGCGGTCATGAAGCTGTTTTTGGACGAGTTTTCGCAGGACGAGCTGCGGGACTTCGCCGGCCGCGCCTATGGGCCGGCGAAATTCGACACGCCTGCCGTCGCGCCCGTCGCGGCGCTGCTGCCGGGGCTGCACATTCTGGAGCTCTGGCACGGACCGACCTGCGCGTTCAAGGATCTCGCGCTGCAGATGCTGCCGTATCTGCTCACGAGCAGCCTGCAGAAGACCGGCGAGACGAAGACGGCCTGCATCCTCGTGGCCACCTCCGGCGACACCGGCAAGGCCGCGCTCGAGGGCTTCCGCGACGTGGACCGGACGAAGATCCTCGTCTTCTATCCCAAGGACGGCGTCTCCGAGATCCAGCAGCTGCAGATGGCCACGCAGGAGGGCCGGAACGTCGGCGTCGAGGCCGTGTACGGCAATTTCGACGACGCGCAGACCGGCGTCAAGCGCATCTTTTCCGACGCGGCGCTGCGCGCGGAGCTGGCCGGTAAAGGCTACTTCCTCTCCTCCGCCAACTCGATCAACTGGGGCCGGGTGCTGCCGCAGATCGTCTACTACATCTCCGCCTACTGCGAGCTGCTGACGCGCGGGGCGATCCGCGCGGGCGAGCCGGTCAGCTTCTGCGTCCCGACGGGCAACTTCGGCAACATCCTCGCGGGCTACTACGCAAGGGCGATGGGTCTGCCGGTCAAAAAGCTCATCTGCGCGTCGAACGCGAACAACGTGCTGACCGAGTTCATCGAAACCGGCGTCTACGACCGCAACAGGCCGTTCTATACGACAAGCTCGCCCTCCATGGACATCCTCATCTCGTCCAACCTCGAGCGGCTTCTCTACCTGCTCTCCGGCTCCGACGCCGAGGTGCGCGGGTATATGCAGAGCCTGCGCGACGCGGGCCGCTACCGCGTTGCCGACGCGCTGCGGGACAAAATCCGGGACGTCTTCGCCTGCGGCTGCTGCGGCGACGGGGAGACGGCAAAGACCATCGGCCGCGTCTTCCGGACGGACGGCTACCTGCTGGACACGCACACCGCCGTGGCCTATACGGTGCTCGAGCGGTACCGCGAGCAGACCGGCGACAGCACCCCTGCGGTGGTCGTCTCGACGGCCAGCCCCTTCAAGTTCTGCCAGAGCGTCCTTCCGGCGCTCGGCGTCGCGGAGCCGGCACAGGGCACCGACGCGATCGCGCAGCTCGCGCAGGTCTCCGGGAGACCCGCCCCCGCGCCGCTGGCGATGCTCGCCGGAAAGACCCCGCGCTTCGGCGGCGTGACGAAAAAAGAGGACATGGCCCGCGTGGTCACGGAGTTTTTGAAATAAGATGGCGCTGTACGCAATCGGAGACCTGCATCTGTCCCTCGGCGCGGACAAGCCCATGGACGTGTTCGGCGGCCGGTGGGAGGGCTACGTGGACAAGCTCCGCGAGGGCTTTTCCGCGCTCACGCCAGACGACACGACCGTGCTGCTCGGCGATCTCAGCTGGGCGCTGGATCTGGAGGGGGCGAGGGAGGACTTTGCCTTTCTCGCGTCCATTCCGGGCCGCAAGCTTCTGGTAAAGGGCAACCACGATTACTGGTGGAGCACCGCCGCGCACTTCGACCGCTTCTGCGCTGACAACGGCTTTAGGAATCTGCAGCTGCTGCACAACAACTGCTATTTCTACGGGGACGTCGCCCTGTGCGGCACGCGGGGCTGGTTCTACGAAGAGGAGCGGGGAGACGGGCACGACGAGAAGATATTCCGCCGCGAGCTGATGCGCCTGGAGGCGTCGCTCATGGCTGGCGGAACGCATGAAAAGTACTGCTTTCTCCACTATCCGCCGCGCTACCGGGGCTACCGCTGCCCGGAAATCCTGGCGCTGCTGGACAAATACGGCGTGAGCCGCTGCTACTACGGCCACCTGCACGGGGAAAGCCACCGGCTGGCGCTGCAGGGCGCGGAAAACGGCGTGGAATTCCGTCTGGTTTCGGCGGATTATGTAAACTTCAAGCCGGAAAAACTCCTGGATTGAAAATTCATAAAAAAATAGTGGAAATCTGGCAAAATGTCTGATAGAATATTACGGATTCATAATCGGTGAATAACGGCCAAGACGCCGCACCACATAGGAGGATTAACCGCATGAACGTCAGAAATGTAGAAAAAGAGAAGGGCAGCGCCAAGATCGTTGTCGAGATCGGCAAGGACGAATTCGAGGTCGCGCTTGGAAAGGCTTACGCGAAGGCCAGAAAGAACATCATGGTTCCCGGCTTCCGCAAGGGCAAGGCCCCGCGCAAGATTGTCGAGGGCATGTACGGCGCGACCGTTTTTTATGAGGACGCCATCGAGGAAATTTTCCCCGAGATCTATGAGACCGCAGTGACCGGCCAGCAGCTCAAGGCTGTCGGCGCGCCGTCCATCGCGAACATGGAGACGCCCGAGGAGGGCGGCGTGGTGCTGACGCTCAGCACGGAGCTCTATCCCGAGGTCACGCTGGGCGACTACAAGGGCATCGAGGTGCCGAAGAACGCCGTCACCGTTGCCGACGCCGACGTGGACGCCGAGCTCAAGCGCATGGCTGACCGCAATGCCCGTATCGAGACGGTCGACCGTCCCGCGAAGAAGGGCGACACCGTGGTGTTCGACTTTGAGGGCTTTACCGACGGCAAGCCGTTCCAGGGCGGCAAGGCCGAGAAATACTCGCTGGAGCTGGGCTCCGGCTCCTTCATCCCCGGCTTCGAAGAGGCGCTCGAGGGCGTTTCCGCGAACGAGGAAAAGGAAGTCGGCGTGACCTTCCCCGAGAACTACGCCGAGGAGCTGGCCGGCAAGCCCGCCGTCTTCCAGTGCAAAATCCACGAGGTCAAGCAGACGATCATCCCCGAGATGGACGACGAGTTTGCCAAGGACGTGTCCGAATGCGACACGCTCGAGGCGCTGCGCGAGGACATCCGGGCCCGTCTGACGAAGGAACGCCAGGAGGCCGCCGACCGCGAGTTTGAAAACGCCGCAGTCGAGAAGGCCGCGGCCAACATGACCGTCGAGATCCCCGCCTGCATGATCGACGAGCAGGTGGACAAGCAGCTCGAGCAGTTCTCCTACCGCCTGCAGCAGCAGGGCATGAAGCTGGAGGACTATGAAAAGATGGTCGGCGGCGACCGCGCCGGTATGCGCGCGAGCATGCGCCCGATGGCCGAGACGACCGTACGCTCCAACATCCTGCTGAGCGAGATCGTCCACACCGAGAACATCGAGGTCTCCGACGAGGAGATCGACGCGGAGATCGCCAAGCTCGCCGAGCAGTACAAGATGGAGGCCGATAAGATCAAGGAAATGGTCGACCGCGCCGCCGTCAAGTCCGACCTCGCGGGCCGCAAGGCTGTGAAGCTGATCACCGACGCGGCTGTGGCCGTCGAGCCGAAGGCCGAGACCCCCGCCGAGAAGGCGCCCGAAGAGCCGAAAGAGGCTTCCCAGGAATAATCCCGCCCTTGGACGGTTAGAATGTCTCAACCGATGAAAGGAGCGTATTCTATGAGTTTGGTACCGTATGTTGTGGAGCAGACCAGCCGGGGCGAGCGTTCGTACGACATTTTCTCGCGCCTGCTGAACGACCGCATCGTCTTTTTGTCCGAGGAGGTCAACAGCGTCACCGCCAGCCTTGTCGTGGCGCAGATGCTCTACCTCGAGGCGCAGGATCCCGACAAGGACATCCAGTTCTACATCAACAGCCCCGGCGGCTCCATCACCGACGGCATGGCGATCTATGATACGATGCAGTATATCAAGTGCGACGTGTCCACCATCTGCGTCGGCATGGCCGCGTCGATGGGCGCGTTCCTGCTCGCTGCCGGCGCGAAGGGCAAGCGCATCGCGCTGCCGAACGCCGAAATCATGATCCATCAGCCGCTCGGCGGCGCGCAGGGCCAGGCCACGGATATGAAAATCCAGGTCGACCGTATGCTGAAGATCAAGGAACAGCTCAATAAAATCCTTTCGGAAAAGACCGGCAAGCCGATCGAAACCATCCGGCAGGACACCGAGCGCGACAACTTCATGACCCCCGAGGAGGCACGGGAATACGGCCTCATCGACAAGGTCATCTATCAGAGATAATTTGCGTGGACAGGGGAGCGTCCCGCCCCTGCCCAAACCCGAAAGGATGAGGCAATTTGGCAAGAGACAGCATCCGCTGCTCCTTCTGCGGCAAGCGGCAGGAGCAGGTCAACCGGATCATTGCCGGCCCCAACGTGTATATTTGCAACGAATGCGTCGATCTGTGCGCCAGCATTCTGCGCGACGAGATGCACACCGGCGCGACGCCGGAGCTTGAGCTGCCGGACACCCTCCCGACCCCCGAGGAAATCAAAACCTACATGGACCGGTACATCATCGGGCAGGACGCGGCGAAGGTCGCCCTGTCCGTGGCGGTCTACAACCACTATAAACGCATCTACTTTGAAAACAAGTCCGACGTCGAGCTGCAGAAGAGCAACATCCTCATGATCGGCCCGACCGGCTCCGGCAAAACCCTTTTTGCCCAGACGCTCGCGAAAATCCTGAACGTGCCGTTCGCCATCGCCGACGCCACCACGCTCACGGAGGCCGGCTATGTGGGCGAGGACGTGGAGAACATTCTCCTGCGCCTTCTGCAGGCGGCCGACTTCGACGTGGAGCTCGCCCAACGCGGCATCATCTACATCGACGAAATGGACAAGATCGCCCGCAAGAGCGAAAACCCCTCCATCACCCGCGACGTCAGCGGCGAGGGCGTGCAGCAGGCGCTGCTGAAGATCCTCGAGGGCACGGTCGCCAACGTCCCGCCCCAGGGCGGACGCAAGCACCCCCAGCAGGAATTCATCCAGATCGATACCACCAACATCCTCTTCATCTGCGGCGGCGCGTTCGACGGCCTGGACAAGATCATCGAGCAGCGCACCGACAAATCCTCCATCGGCTTTGATTCCGACATCCAGAGCAAGAGCCAGAAGGATGTGGGAAAGCTCTTCCAGCTCGTCCAGCCGCACGACCTTCTGAAGTTCGGCATTATCCCCGAGCTGGTCGGCCGTCTGCCGATCATCACGTCGCTGGACAGCCTGACGAAGGAGGACCTGGTCCGGATCCTGACGGAGCCGAAAAATGCGCTGTGCAAGCAATATCACAAGCTGCTCGAATACGACCAGGTCGCGCTCAGCTTTGAGTCGGGGGCGCTGGACGCCATCGCGGAAAAGGCAATCGAGCGCCAGATCGGCGCCCGCGGCCTGCGCGCGATCATGGAGGGGATCATGACGAAGATCATGTACGACATTCCGTCCGATCCCACCATCCAGAGCGTGCTCATCACGGAGGCCTGCGTGAAAAACGGCGAGAAGCCGGTCGTCACGCGCGACGCCTCCAAGCCGCGCATTCCCATCAAGAATGCCGGCGTGACACTGTAGGGCAGAAGAAGAGCCTGCTGCAAAACGGGACGGTCAGGGCCGTTCTCTGCAGAAGCCGCGGCCGGACAGCACCGGCGCGGCCTGCGGGGGAGCTCCGGCCCGGCCGGTATTTTGCAGCAGGCCCTGTGTTTTCTGAACAGAACCGCTTTTCAATCAGCGGGCTACTCCGGGAAAGGAGCGATTATCATGAGTGAATATCCGTCCTCCGTCTGCGCGCCCGTGCTGGCGCTGCGCGGACTTGTCGTATTCCCCGGCATGACCACGCACTTCGATGTGGGCCGCGAGCGCTCCGTGCGCGCGGTGGAGGAGGCCATGCGCACCGATCAGCGCATCTTCCTGGTCGCGCAGAAGGAGCTGCAGACCGACGATCCGCAGCGCCGCGACCTCTTTGCCGTCGGGACGCTGGCCATCGTCAAGCAGATCCTGCGCATGCCGGGAGACAACATGCGGATCCTGGTCGAGGGGCAGTACCGGGCGCGTCTGGCCGACATGGTGCAGACCGACCCCTATCTCTTCGCCCGCCTGGAGAAGCTCGAAGACGGGCCCTACAACGCGGCGCTGCCGCGCGTGCAGGCCCTTCTGCGACAGGGGCACACGCTCTACGAGCAGTTCGTCGAGCTGGGCGCCAAGACCCCGCAGGAGAGCCTGATGCAGCTGCTGGCCTCCAAGGACCCCGGCTATGTGGCCGACTACATCGGCCAGAATACGACGATCGACTACGCCGAAAAGCAGAAGATCCTCGAGCAGACCCACCCCGTCCGCCGGCTGGAGCTGGCGGCGGCGCTGCTGGCAAAGGAGCTGGACATCCTGCGCCTGGAGAACGACATCTCCGAGAAGGTGCAGGAAAACGTCAACAAGGGCCAGCGCGACTACTATCTGCGCGAGCAGCTCCACGCCATCCAGGACGAGCTGGGCGAGGGCGCGGACGAGGACGGCGAGGACGAGTACCGCGAAAAAATCCTCGCGCTGCATCTGCCGGAGGAGACCGAGGAAAAGCTGCTGAAGGAGACAAAGCGCCTGAGCCAGCAGCAGGGCAACTCCGCCGAATCGGCGGTGCTGCGCACCTATCTCGACACGGTGCTCGACCTGCCGTGGAACACGCGCACGGAGGAGCGCCTCAACGTGCGCCAGGCGGCTAAAATCCTCGACGAGGACCACTTCGGCCTGCAGAACGTCAAAAAGCGCATCCTCGAATCGATCGCCGTGCGGCAGCTCGCGCCGGAGCTTCCGGGGCAGATTCTCTGCCTGGTCGGGCCTCCCGGCGTCGGCAAGACGTCCGTCGCGATCAGCATTGCGCGGGCGCTCAACCGCAAGCTCGCGCGCATCTCGCTCGGCGGCGTGCACGACGAGGCGGAGATCCGCGGCCACCGCAAGACGTATATCGGCGCGATGCCCGGCCGGATCATGGCCGCCGTTGCGCAGGCGAAATCGAAAAACGCGCTGCTGCTGCTCGACGAGGTCGACAAGCTCGGCAGCGACTACAAGGGCGATCCCTCCTCCGCGCTTCTGGAGGTGCTCGACTCCGAGCAGAACAGCAGCTTCCGGGACCACTATCTCGAGGTGCCGTTCGATCTGAGCGAGTGCATGTTCATCACCACGGCCAACACGACCGAGACGATCCCGCCGGCGCTGCTCGACCGGATGGAGGTCATTGAGCTCGGCTCGTACACCGACGAGGAAAAGCTGCAGATCGCGAAGGGGCATCTGCTGCCCAAGCAGCTGCAGAAGCACGGCCTCACCAAGGCGCGCGTGCGCGTGACGGACGACGCGCTCCGCGAGATCATCACCTGCTACACGCGCGAGTCCGGCGTGCGGCAGCTCGAGCGCGAGCTGGCGCAGGTCTGCCGCCGGTGCGCCATGCGCATCGTCTCCGACAAGGCGCCGCAGCGCGTGACGGTCACGGGCGGCAGCCTCGAGCAGTATCTCGGCGTGCGCAAGTTCCTGCCGGACGCGCTGCCGCAGGCCGACCAGGTCGGCCTCGTCACGGGCCTCGCGTGGACGTCGGCCGGCGGCGAGACGCTGGAGGTCGAGGTCAACGTCGTGGACGGGACCGGAAAGCTGGAGCTGACCGGCAACCTCGGCGATGTGATGAAGGAATCCGTCTACGCGGCTGTGAGCTACATCCGCTCGCGCGCGGCCGAATACGAAATTCCCGCCGACTTCTACAAGACGAAGGACATCCACGTCCACTTCCCGGAGGGCGCCGTGCCGAAGGACGGCCCGTCCGCCGGCATCGCGATCTGCACGGCCATCGTCTCCGCGCTCACCGGCGCGACGGTGCGGCGCGAGATCGCCATGACGGGCGAAATCTCCATCCGCGGCCGCGTGCTGCCCATCGGCGGGCTCAAGGAAAAGACCATGGCCGCCCTGCGCCACGGCATCAAAACCGTCATCATCCCGGCCGAAAACGAAAAGGACCTCGAGGAGATCGACCAGACGGTGCGCAGCACGCTCAACTTCATCACCGTGCGCCACGTGGACACGGTCATCGCGGCAGCGCTCGACTTCTCCAGCTGCCGCAGGCCGGCCGCGGCGGAGCCGCAGCCGTTCCAGCCCGCGCCGCCGCTGGCGCTGCCGGCTGAAAAGCCCGCGCGCCGCAAGCCGGGCATCCGGCAGTAGGCGGTGGGAATATGAATCTGCACAACGCCGAATTCGTCCTCTCCGCCGCGTCGATGGCCGACCGCCCGAAGGACGGCCTGCCCGTCGTCGCGTTCGCGGGGAAGTCCAACGTGGGCAAGTCGTCGGTCATCAACCGGCTGCTGCTGCGCAAAAACTTCGCCCGCGTGGGCGAGGCCCCCGGAAAGACGACGCACATCAACTATTTCCGCATCGACGGCCGGCTCTATCTGACCGACCTGCCCGGCTACGGCTACGCCAAGGTCTCCGCCGCCGAAAAAGAGCGCTGGAGCCGGCTCATGGAGGCGTACTTCGCCGCGCCGGACGGCTATACCCGCGGCGTGCTGATCGTGGACGCGCGCCATGCGCCGACCGAAAACGACAGGCTCATGGCCGACTGCTTCCGCGCCGGCGGCAGGCCGTTCGCCGTCGCCGCCAACAAGTTCGACAAGCTCAAAAAGAGCGAGATGGAGCCGAGTCTGACCCGCATCCGCGAAACGCTCGCGCTGCCCGACGGCACGCCGGTCATCGCCTTCTCCGCCGAGTCCGGCCTCGGCCGCGACGAGCTGCTCTCGTTCGTCATCCGCGACTGACAGTCCGCCATCCCGCATCCCGTTCGTCATTCTGCGTGCGGCGAAGCAGCTTTCCTGCGGGAGCTCTTCGCCGCGCGTTTCCGCAGAAAAAAACAGAGCGCCGCTCCGGCCTCCTCCTTCGGGGGGAGGTTTTTTGCGCGCGCTCTTTTCAAGCGGGAAAAAGTGTGATATACTGATAAAAATTGCAAAAACAGGGAAGGTATATTTTGAGTTCGTTTGCAAATTGGCTCAGTCAGCTTCAGTTCGACGGCGTGTGGCAGACGGCGCTGCTGATCGCGGCGTCGGTGCTCTCCATCACCGTGCACGAGACGTGCCACGGGCTGACCGCGTACCGGCTCGGCGACCCCACGGCCAAAAACCAGGGGCGGCTGACGCTCAATCCCTTTAAGCACATCGATCTCGTGGGCCTCGTGATGATGGCGGTGTGCCATTTCGGCTGGGCCAAGCCTGTCCCGATCGACATGCGCCGGTTCAAAAATCCCAAGACCGGCATGGCGCTCACGGCGCTGGCCGGGCCCGTGTCCAACGTGCTGCTGGCGTATCTGGCCGTGCTGCTCGGCAGCGTCTGCGTGTTTTTTTACGAGCGCTCGGGCGCGGGCGCTTTGTACGCGCTGCTCGTGTTTTTCTATTATCTCGAGCTTATCAGCGCGGGCCTCGCCGTGTTCAACGTCTTTCCCATCCCGCCGCTCGACGGCTCGAAGGTGCTCTTCTCCTTCCTGCCCGACCGGACGTATTACAAGCTGATGCGCTATGAAAAATACGGTATGGTGCTGCTCGTCGTGCTGCTGCTGACGAATGTCCTCGACACGCCGCTTCTGTTTCTCAGAGACGGCCTGACGAGCGGACTGGAGGCCGCCGGGAGCTGGCCGTATTTGCTTTTGACCAAGCTGCGCGGTTAGGTGGAATCATGGAAGAACCCCGCTATCATCTGGAAAATGTCGTGCGCTCGCACGAGAGCCTCGAGAGCTTCGACGGCCCGCTGGACGTCATCCTGCTGCTTCTGAGCAAAAACAAGATCGAGATTCAGGACGTCAGCATCTCGGCCATCCTCGACCAGTATCTCGCCTGGATCGACGAGCGCAAGCGCATGGATATGGAGGTCGCCAGCGAGTTTATCGCCATGGCCTCGCACCTCATGTACATCAAAACGCGGATGCTGCTGTCCGCGGCCGAGCAGGCCGAGGCCGAGTCCGAGATGGAGCTGCTCATCCAGTCCCTCCGGGAGCGGCAGCGGAAGGAAGCCTGCGTGCAGATCCAGAAGGCCGCCGCGCAGCTCTCGCAGCGCAACGAGCTGGGCCTGGGGCTGTTTACAAAGGGGCCGGAGCCGGTCAAAAAGGACGGGACCTACCGCTACCGGCACGAAAAAGAGGATCTGGCCGCCGCCATGGCCGCCATGGCCGAGCGCTCGGAGCGGCTGTTGCCGCCGCCCACATCCAGCTTCGCCGGGATCGTCGGCGCGGAGCCGTACCCCGTCGCCAAAAAGGCCGGCGAGGTCATCCGCAGGCTTCTGTCCTATGGCGTGACCAGGTTTCTGGGCCTGTTCCGGGGCAGCCGGAGCCGGTCGGAGATCGTCGCCACGTTTCTGGCAGTTCTTGAATTATGTAAACTAAAATCCATCGAGGTGCGCGGCGACTCGGAGAAGGAGCTCTCCGTGCGCTATCTGCAGACGCCGGAAGAAGCCGCATTCGAGGAATAGGAGGCCGCAAAATGGAACAGAATGATCTGCAAAGAGCCATCATGGCCATTTTGTTCGCGGCCGGAGAGCCTGTCGGCGCCGCCCGCCTGGCCGAGACGCTCGGGACGGACGAGGCGGAGATCCACCGCGAGGCGAAGGCCCTCATGGACGCGCTCGCGTTTGCCCGCAGCGGCATCCGCGTGGTGCGGCTCGAGGACGCCTACCAGATGTGCTCGTCGGCCGAGATGGCCGAGTGGGTCACGAAGGCGCTCGAGACGCGCAAGCCCCCGAAGCTCTCGCCCTCGCAGCTCGAGACGCTGACGGCCGTGGCCTATTACCAGCCGGCGACGAAGGCCGTCGTCGAGCAGATCCGCGGCGTGGACAGCGCGTACTGCGTGAGCGCGCTTCTGACCAAGAAGCTCATCCGCGAGTGCGGGCGGCTGAACGTGCCGGGGCGGCCCATTCTGTACGAGACGACGCCGGACTTTTTGCGCGTGTTCGGCCTGCAGTCGCTGGAGGAGCTGCCGGAGATCGAGAAGGTCTCGCTGCGTGCCGAGCAGCCGGAGGAGCGGCCGGCGGAGGGAGCGGAAGCATGAGCTGGTGGATGATCGTTCTTCTGGTGCTGGCCGTGCTGATCCTGATCGGCTGCATCCCGCTCGGCGTGGACGCGGCCTATGACAAGGCGGGCGTCGTGCTGAAAATCGCGGCGGGTCCGCTGCGGATCCAGCTGCTGCCCGCGAAGAAGCGGGAAAAGAAAAAGAAAAAACCGAAAAAGAAAAAGGAGAAGCCGCCGAAGCCCGAGGGGGAAAAGAAGCCGAATCTGCTCCTGGCCAGAGGGCCGGAGGGGATCTTCGAGCTGGTGGGGCTTCTGAACGACACGCTCGGGCGGTTCCGCCGGAAGCTGGTGCTCAACCTGCTGGAGCTGTACGTGACCTTCGGCGCCAAGGACGCCGCGGAGGCGGCTGTCAGCTACGGAAGGGCGTGGGCGGTGATCGGTGCGCTGACGCCGGCGCTGGAGAATCTCTTTACGATTAAAAAGCGCGACATCCGCCCGATGCTCGACTATGACGAGAAGAGCCTCCAGTGCTCCGCGCACGCGGTTTTGACGATCACGCTCGGGCGGCTGCTGGGAATCGGGCTTTGCGCCGGGATCCGGTTTTTGAAGATTATGAAAGAAAATAAAAAGGCGGTGCAGAAAAATGAATCATCCACTCAATGACATGCTGAGCTCCTCGATGAGCAAGATCCGCGAAATGATCGACGTCAATACCGTGATCGGCAGCCCCATCCAGACGCCGGACGGCGTGACGATCATCCCCGTCACCAAGGTCTCCATCGGCTTTGGCGGCGGCGGCACCGATTTCGCCACGAAGAACTATCCCGCAAACCGCGACAACGCCTTCGGCGGCGGCGCGGGCACGGGCATCCACATCACGCCGATCGCGTTTTTAATCATCCGCGGCGAGAGCGTGCGCATGCTGCCCGTGGCGGAGCCCGCCTCGACCTCCGTCGACCGCATCATCGAGATGCTGCCCGACCTGCTCGACAAGGCGGACGGCTATATGGCCGACCGCAAAAAGAAAAAGGAAGAGGAAAAGAATTCCGAAGCGTAAAGCGCATGTTTCACCGCGCGGGGCAAAAAATAGCCGCGGGTGATGAACATGAAAGGGAAGCTTCTCCGGACGGCAGCGGCAGCCACCGCCGCCGTCCTGCTTTTTTCCGCGCAGGCGGCCGCCGCGTCCGCGCCGTCCGCGAAGAGCGCCATCCTGATCGACCGGACGACCGGGCGCGTGCTGTATGAAAAAAACGCCGACGAGAAAAGCCTGATCGCGAGCACGACAAAGATCATGACGGGTCTGCTCGTCTGCGAGGACGGAAATCTGGACGAGCGCGTCGCCGTCCCGCCGGAGGCGGCCGGCGTCGAGGGCTCGTCGATGTATCTGAAGGCGGGCGAGCGGCTGACGGTGCGCGAGCTGCTGTACGGCATGATGCTTGTCTCCGGCAACGACGCCGCCGTCGCGCTGGCCGTCCACGCGGGCGGCACGGAGGCGCGGTTTGTCGCGCGGATGAATGAAAAGGCCGCCTCGCTCGGCCTGCGCCGCACGCACTTCGCCAACCCCAGCGGACTGGACGACGAGGGCAACTACTCCACCGCGCGCGAGCTGGCGGAGCTGGCGCGGCGCGCGCTGGGCAACGAGACGTTCCGCGCCGTCGTGTCGAGCCGGAGCGCCCGTGCGGGAAACAGAACCCTCACGAACCACAACAAGCTCCTCTGGCGCTACGAGGGCGCGATCGGCGTCAAGACCGGCTACACGAAGGCCGCGGGCCGGATTCTTGTGAGCGCGGCGGAGAGATTCGGCCGCACGCTTGTCTGCGTCACGCTCTCGGACCCGGACGACTGGCGCGAGCACACGGCGCTGCTCGACGGCGGCTTCGGTATGCTGAAAAAAACGTCCGTGCTGGCGGCGGGCGAGCGCGTCGGCAGCGCCGCGGTCGCCGGCGGGACGGCGGCGCGCGTGACGCTCGCCGTGCGCGCGCCCCTCGACTGCTGGCTCTACGAGGGCGAGCGGGTGCGGGTGCGCCTGCTCGTGCCGTCCTGTGTCCGCGCGCCGGTGCGGGCGGGGGAGGCGGCCGGCTGCGCCGAGGTGCTGCTGGACGGCGAGCCCTACTGCTGCGCCGGCGTCTGCTGTGCGGCCGGCGTGCCGCTCGCGCCGCCGGAGCGAAGCTTCTGGCAGCGCATTTTTGGAGGATGATATGGAAGAACGCCTGCAGAAAATTCTGGCCCGCCACGGCGCCGCCTCCCGCCGAAAGGCCGAGGAGCTGCTGGAGCAGGGCCGCGTCCGCGTGAACGGAAACACCGCCCGCCTCGGAGACAGCGCCGACGAGGCGGAGGACGTGATCGAGCTGGACGGGAAAAAGCTCGGCCGCGCGCCCGCGCGGCGGTACATTCTGCTGAACAAGCCGCGCGGCTACGTGACGACGCTCTCGGACGAGCAGGGCCGGAAAAATGTGGCGGAGCTGGTCGCCGGCTGCGGCGAGCGCGTCTTTCCCGTGGGCCGGCTCGACCTCTGGTCCGAGGGGCTGCTGCTGCTCACGAACGACGGGGAGCTGGCGCAGCGGCTGACGCATCCTAAAAATGAGGTCTCGAAGACCTATCTTCTCTGGGTATCCGGCTATGAGCCGGGGATGGAGGCGCGCCTGGCCGAGCCGGTCGCGATCGGCGGCCGCCGGACGAGCCCCGCCGCGGTTCGGACGCTCGCCGCGCGCGGCGGGACGGCCCAGTTCGAGGTCACCCTGCACGAGGGCCGCAACCGGCAGATCCGGCGGCTGTGCGAGGCCGCGGGGCTGACCGTGACCCGGCTCAAGCGCATCCGCGAGGGCCCGCTCAGCCTGGGCGAGCTGGCCTGCGGGGCGTGGCGGGAGCTGACGGCGGCGGAGCTGGCCGCGCTGCGGGTGGAAATTGACTGAATTCTGCAATTTTACTTGCAAAAATCCGCAGGAGCCGGTATCATGATACGGGACATTTCACGCCCGCCTTCGCGGGCTTTTTTTGGAGGCGACAGATCATGGCGTCCGATATTCTGACGACCATCCGCAACCGGGTGCATTCCTTTTCCAAGGGTCAAAAGCTGATTGCAAACTACATACTCGATTCCTACGACAAGGCCGCGTTCATGACGGCCAGCAAGCTGGGCAAGACCGTGAACGTGTCCGAGTCCACCGTGGTGCGCTTCGCGACCGAGCTGGGCTTCGACGGCTATCCCAGCATGCAGAAAACGCTGCAGGAGCTGGTGCGCAACAAGCTGACCTCGGTGCAGCGCATCGAGGCCGCGCACGACCGGCTCGGCAACCAGGACGTGGTGTCGAGCGTTCTGCAGGCCGACATCGACACGATCCGCAGGACAGGCGAGGCGCTCGACCGCGGCGAGATGGAGGCCTGCGTCGAGGCGATTCTGAAGGCGCGCGGCATCTACATCGTGGGCGTGCGCTCCTCCGCCGCCATCGCGAGCTTTCTCAACTTCTACCTGCGAAATGTCTTCGACAACGTGCACCTCGTCTCTTCCACCGCGACGAGCGAGATGTTCGAGCAGATGCTGCACATCGGATCGGGCGACGTGCTCATCGGCATCAGCCTGCCCCGGTATTCCGGGCGGACCGTCAAGGTCATGGAATACGCGCACGACTCCGGCGCGACGGTCGTGGCGATCACCGACAAGCGCGAGGCGCCGGCCGGACGGGTCGCCGACCACGTGCTCATCGCCAAGAGCGACATGATGTCGATCGTGGACTCGCTCGTCGCGCCGATGAGCGTTGTCAACGCGCTCATCGTCAGCGTCAGCCGGAGACAGGAAAAACAGCTTTCGAGGACCTTCGAGGATCTCGAGCGGCTATGGAATGAGTATGACGTCAATGAGCATGTGCAATAGCGTGCTGGTCGTGGGCGGCGGCGCGGCGGGAATGTTCGCCGCCGGGACCGCGGCCGGGCTGGGCTGCCGGGTGACGCTCCTGGAAAAGAACGGCCGGCTGGGAAAGAAGCTCCTCATCACCGGCAAGGGCCGGTGCAACGTCACGAACAACTGCGCGCCGGACGAGGTGCTGAAAAACGTGCCCACCAACCCGCGCTTTCTCTACAGCGCGGTCTTCGGCTTTCCGCCGGAGAGGACGATGCGCTTTTTTGAAGCGCACGGGTGTCCGCTGAAAACAGAGCGCGGCAACCGCGTGTTTCCGGTCTCCGACAGCGCCGCGAGCGTGCTGGACGCGCTGCGCGAATGGCTGCGGGAGCAGAACGTCCGCGTGCTGCCGGAGTGCGCGCTGGAGATCGTCACGGAAGACGGCCGCGCCGTCGGCGTGCGGACGGACCGGCAGACGCATTTTGCCGACCGCGTGATTCTCGCCGCCGGCGGCTGCTCTTATCCCGCGACCGGCTCGACCGGCGACGGCTACCAAATGGCCGGGCAGCTCGGCCACACGCTCATCCCGCCCGTCGGCTCGCTTGTTCCGCTCGTCGAGCGGGGACACGACTGCGCGCAGATGCAGGGCCTGGCGCTCAAAAACGTGACGGCGCGATTGCTGAACGGGAAGGGGAAGCAGGTCTTCGAGGAATTCGGAGAGCTTCTGTTTACGCACTTCGGCCTCTCGGGGCCGATCATCCTGAGCGCGAGCGCGCACATGAAGAAGGACGGGCCCTATACGGTCAGCATCGACCTCAAGCCCGCGCTCGACGAGAAGACGCTCGACGAGCGCCTGCTGCGGGACTTTGAAAAGTACCAGAACCGCGACTTTCTGAACGCGCTGGGCGACCTGCTGCCCAGCTCCCTCATCCCGGTGGTCGTGCGGCGCAGCGGGATTCCGAAGGAGCAGAAGGTCAACGCCGTCACCAGGGAGCAGCGCCGCGCGCTGCTGACGCTTTTGAAGAATTTCACGGTGGAAATCGCCTGCAAGGCGCCCGTGGAGGAGGCCATCGTCACCTCCGGCGGCGTGCGCGTGGCGGAGGTCGATCCGAAGACGATGGAGTCCAAAAAGGTGAAGGGCCTGTATTTCGCGGGCGAGATTCTGGACGTGGACGCCTATACGGGCGGGTTCAATCTGCAGATCGCCTGGGCGACGGGCTATGCCGCGGGCTGCGCCGCGGCGAAACAGGACATGGAGGAAGAGGAGAATGGATAAAACGATTGCCGTGGCCATCGACGGCCCGTCCGGCGCGGGCAAGAGCACCATGGCCCGCGCGGTCGCGCGGCAGCTCGGCTACTGCTATGTGGATACGGGCGCGATCTACCGCGCGGTGGGCTATTACATGCGCCTGATGGGCATCGGCCCCCGGGACACGGACGGCGTCACGCGCCTTCTCGACGAGGTCAACCTCGAAATAGAATACACGCCCGACGGCGTGCAGCACATGGTTCTCAACGGCACCGACGTGACGGGGGAGCTGCGCACGCCGGAGATGTCGCACTACGCCTCCTGCGTCTCGGCCATCCCGGCCGTGCGCGAGTATCTTTTGGAGATGCAGCGGAAGCTGGCGCGGGAGCGCTCGGTCGTCATGGACGGACGCGACATCGGCACGGTCGTGCTGCCGGAGGCGGAGGTCAAGATTTTCCTGACGGCGTCGAGCGAGGAGCGCGCGCGCAGGCGGTATGAGGAGCTCACGGCGCGGGGCGAAAAGACGACGCCGGAGGAGGTTTTGAACGACCTCCGCGTCCGGGACGAGCGCGACTCCACCAGAGCCGCCGCGCCCTTAAAGCAGGCGCCCGACGCTGTGCGGCTGGACACCACCGGCTTCACGGTCGAGCAGTCGGCGGAAAAAATTCTGGAGATCGTCCGGAAGAGACTTGCAAAAAGGGAAGCGCGCTGAGGCGCGGACCAGACGGGAGCGGGTATGCGGATTTTGATGGCGCAGACGGCGGGGTTCTGCTTTGGCGTGGACCGCGCGGTCTCGATGGCGGAGAAGGCGGCGAAGTCCGGGAAAAAGACGGTCACGCTCGGCCCGATCATCCACAACCGGCATGTGGTGGAGCACTTCGAGGCGCTGGGCATCCGGATGATCGAAACGCCGGAGCAGGCAGAGCCCGGCACGGCGGTCATCATCCGCTCGCACGGCGTCTCCCGCGCGGTCACCGAGGCGCTGCGGCAGCGGGACGTGGAGATCCTGGACGCGACCTGCCCGTTCGTGAAGAAAATCCATACGATTGTCTCGCGCGAGGAGGCAAATGGCAGGCGTCCCATCATTCTCGGCACCCGCGCGCACCCGGAGGTGCAGGCCATCGCGGGCTGGTGCGAAAACCCGCTGATCGTGGAGACGCCGGAGGAGCTGGAGGCCTGGCTCTGCGAGGTCCCCGCGCGCGCCGATTTGCCGCTCTGCATGGTCTGTCAGACGACGAGCACGCAGAATTTATGGGAAAGTTGCCGCGAAATCATAAAAAAAGAGTGTACAAATTGCGAAATCTTTGATACAATATGTAATGCTACGGAAATGCGGCAGAAAGAGGCGGCAGCGCTTTCACAGCAGTGCGGCGCGATGATTATAGTGGGCGACGCGCGCAGCTCCAACACCAGACGACTGGCCATGATCTGTCAGGAAGCCTGTAAAACGGTATCACTGATCGACAGTGCCGGCGAGTTGGATCCAAAGCTGTTTTCCGGGGCACATACGATAGGCATCACGGCAGGAGCGTCTACTCCGGCTTGGATCATTAAGGAGGTAAACAACAAGATGAGTGAAGAGATGAAAATGGAAACCGCGCCGGAGGAGAATTTTGCCGATCTTCTGGAGCAATCCATCAAAACTTTGAATAATGGCGACAAAGTGACCGGTACGGTCATGGCGATCGGGTCCACCGAGGTTGAAGTCGACCTCGGCACCAAGCACACCGCCTATATCCCGCTCGAAGAGTTCTCTTCCGACCCCTCCGTCAAGCCGGAGGATTGCGTCAAGGTGGGAGATACCGTCGAAGCGGTGGTCGTCCACGTCAACGACAGCGAGGGCGTCATCCGCCTGTCCAAGAAGCGTCTCGAGGCCGGCAAAGCCTGGGAAGAAATCGAGGCCGCTGTTGACAGCAAGGAAGTCTTCGACGGCGTCGTCACCGAAGAAAACAAGGGCGGCATCGTCGCGAACGTCAAGGGCATCCGCGTCTTTATCCCCGCGTCGCAGACCGGCGTTCCCAAGGGCGGCGATCTGGGCGCGCTCGTCAAGCAGACTGTAAAAATGCGCATCACCGAGGTCAACCGCGCCCGCAGGCGTGTGGTCGGCTCCATCCGTTCCGTCGCCTCCGAGCAGCGCAAGGCCGCGCAGGAGAAGATCTGGAGCGAGATCGCGGTCGGCAACCACTATCACGGCGTTGTGAAGTCCCTGACCTCCTACGGCGCGTTCGTCGACATCGGCGGCGTGGACGGCATGGTGCATGTGTCCGAGCTGTCGTGGAACCGCATCAAGAACCCCGCGGAAGTCGTCAAGGTCGGCGATGAGATCGAAGTTTTCGTCATCGCGCTCGACCCCGAAAAGAAGAAGATTTCCCTCGGCTACAAGACCGAAGACACCAACCCGTGGGTGCTGTTCAACAAGCAGTTCCAGGTCGGCGATGTGGCCAAGGTCAAGATCGTCAAGCTGATGACCTTCGGCGCGTTTGCCGAGATCATCCCCGGTGTGGACGGGCTCATCCACATCTCCCAGATCGCGGACCGCCGCATCGGCAAGCCGGAGGACGTGCTGTCCGAGGGCCAGGAAGTCGACGCCAAGATCATCGACATCGATCAGGAGCACAAGCGCATCTCCCTCTCCATCCGCGCCCTGCTCGGCGGCCACGCCGAAGAGCCCGCCGAGGAAGAGGAGCCCACGGAAGCCGAATAATTCCATCAGCGCCGCGGCAGCCAAGTGCCGGGCAGTGAAAGAACACAAATTGCTGCGAATGATGTATCATTCGCAGCAATTTTTAAAAGAGCGCCGGCTGTTTTGAGGAAGCGCCCCCAAAAACGGCCGGAGAGAATGGAGAGGTATTTATGCTCAGACAAGCAAAACCGGGCGACTGCGAAGCCGTCTATCGCCTGATCTGTGAAATGGAAGGCAAGGAGCTTGCGTATGACCGGTTCTCTTCCGTCTATCGGGAGCAGCTTGACGACGGGCGGTATTCCTGCATCGTCTGGGAAGAGGACGGCGCGGTGCTGGGGATGCTGAATCTGCGGTTTGAAAAGCAGCTGCACCATGCCGCGGCGATCGCGGAGGTCCTGGAGCTCGTCGTCGCGCCGGCCTGCAGAGGGCAGGGCGCGGGAAAGAAACTGCTGGAAACAGCCTGCCGGACGGCCGCGGAGCACGGCTGCGTACAGATTGAGGTCGCCTGCAACCAGCTGCGCGCGGACGCGCACCGCTTCTACCTGCGGGAGGGCATGAACAACTACCACTACAAGTTTTCAAAGCCGCTGCTCGGCGCGGACGCCGCCGGGAACCGGCTCGGCAGATAGAACCCGGGTTTGCGCCTGATATTCGGACAGGAGGATGTTTTTATGTCAGAAAAGAAAGAGACTCGTTTTATTGTCAGAAAGGTGCCGACGTCCCCGCTGAACGACAACGCACAGATTCTTGTCGATACGGTGACCGGCGTGAATTATCTCGTCGTTTCGACCGGCTTCGGCGGCGGCGTGACGCCGCTGCTCGACAGCAGCGGAAAAGTCGTGGTGGACAGGTAACCGTTCCGACGGCTGTTTTTGGGCCTGTATCAGGACGCGCGTCGCGGCGTTCGGTCCGCCATTCTTCGGCAAAGCCCGGAATGACGGCCTTCGCCCGCTGCACCCGCCCGGATACAGGCCCTTTTTACTTTTTACAGCGGCGCGTCGTTGTCCGGCAGCAGGCGCAGCAGCGTTTCCGCCGCCTCCTTCGGGAAGTCCGCCGAGGGCGGATTGCCGGCCAGCTTTTTGAGGAACGCGTGCGTGTTTCCGCTCTGCGGCAGCATGTAGCCCGCTTCGCGGATGATGTCCTCCGCCTGGATGCGGCAGGACTTCGCCAGAGCCGCGGCCAGCGCGCCGGGGAGAGAGGCCGCGATGCGCTCCTGCTCGGTTTTGGAGCGCAGCAGCGCCCGCATGGCGGCTGTCACGTTGCCCGAGTGCGACCGCTGGGGCGGCAGCGCCTTCGGCACCATGGAGATCGCGCCCGAGGGGCAGGCGGCGGCGCACTTGCCGCAGCCGACGCACTTGTCCGTATCGATGATGCTGTTCTCCGTGTCGGTGGCCCCGGTGGGGCAGACATACAGGCAGAGGCAATCCTTCGTGCACAGACGGATGTTTCTCACCGCAAATTCCTTGGACATCACAGCGCCCTCCCTTCGACCTTTTCAAATTTCCAGCCCGGAACCTTGCACACCGGGCAGAGCGCGGGCGGCTCGCTGCCGATGTAGATGAAACCGCAGATCGTGCAGACCCATACCCCGGTGTTTTTCAGCATGGCGGGGCCCTCCTCCTGCCAGCGCTCGAGAAGGGATTTCTGGATGCGCGTGACCTTTTCGCTCCAGGTCAGCGCGCGCAGCGCGCCCCGGTCGCGCGGCTCTGCATCGGCGGCCGCCCTGGCCACGGGAATATCGCCGTCCAGATCGCGGTCGATGAGCGCCAGCAGCGCATCCAGCTCCGGGTCCTCCGCCGGCTCGGCTGCGGCCTGGAAGTACTGCGCCAGCTCCGTAAACAGCGCGGCCTCCGCGGACTTGTACTGCTTCTCGCAGCCGCGCGCAAGGTTTGAGCAAAGCACGCTCATCTCCAGCGGCGTCAGCTCATGCTGATCGGAGGAAGCATGCAGAACGGCCGCGGGCTTCGGCGCCTCGGCCTTCGCGCCGGCCTCGCGGAATGCGGTCGCCGGCGCGCCGCACAGGGGACACTTCCAGCCGGCCGGAAGAGACTCCCATTTTGTGCCCGGCGCGATACCCGCGCCCGGAATGCCCTTGGCCTCATCGTAGATGTAGCCGCAGACGCTGCAAACGTATTGTTTCATCATATCGCCCTCCTTGTGCAGATGTTATAGTGCCATCGTAGCCCGGCGCGGCAAAAAGTTCTGTGAGAAAGTCACATAATAGGAATAAATCTTATTATTGTTTCGTTGGAAATTTTCGGGAAAATATGGTATGATCGAATAAAATGAAAAGGAGGCGGCCCGATGAAAAAGCCGGCGCATCTTTCCCGCGGTGACAAGGCCGTGATCGTGAGCCTTTCCAGGGGCATGCTGGGAGAGCCGGAATTCCGCCACAAGTACGACATCGCCAAAAAGCGTCTGGAGGAGGATTTTGGCCTGCAGGTTGCCGCCATGCCGAACGCGCTGCGCGGCACGGCATATCTGGACAGGCATCCCGAGGCGCGCGCGGAGGACCTCATGCAGGCCGTCTGCGACCCCTCGGTCAAGGCGATTTTCAACGCGATCGGCGGCGACGACGCAATCCGGCTGCTGCCGTATATCGATTTTGACCAAATCGCGGCCAATCCCAAGATTTTTACGGGCTTCTCCGACGCGACCTCGATCCATTTCATGATGTACAGGGCGGGCGTCGTTTCCTATTACGGCGCGTCCGTGATGAACAATTTCTCCGAATACGGAAGGATCAACGACTACACGCTCGGCATGATCCGCAGCACGCTCTTCGAGCCGAAAGCCGCGCTGGAGATTCCGTCCGCGCCGTACTGGTACGATGACGAGGACGAGAAGATCTGGTGGTGCGAGGAGAACCGGAACCGCCTGAAGCCGTATCACCCGGAGCAGATCGGATACGAGGTGCTGCAGGGCGGCGGCACGGTCGAGGGCGAGCTGCTGGGCGGCTGTCTGGACGTTTTCATCGAGCTGCTCGGCACGCCGCTCTGGCCGCGGCGGGAGCAGTGGCGGGGAAAGCTGCTGTTTCTGGAGACCAGCGAGGAGGACATGTCCTGCACGTACCTGACGTGGCTCCTGCGCAATCTGCAGGCGCAGGGAATCTTTGACGAGATCTGCGGCATCCTCGTGGGCAAACCGGCGCGCAGGAGTAAATACGAGCCGTACAAGCAGGTCTATCGCCGGGTGGTGGGCCGGGAGGCCGGCCATCCGGAGCTGCCCATCCTATACAATGTAAATTTCGGCCACGCCGAGCCCATCGGCGTGCTGCCGTACGGCGTGAAATGCAGGCTGGACGCGCAGAAAAAGACGCTGACGCTTCTGGAGCCGGCCACGCAGCCATAGGGAAGGGGAGAAACATGGAAAAACTAGAGCTCATCAGACCGGACGCCGCCTACGCGGCGCAGATCCGGGTATACCGTCAGGAATTTCTGGACGCCGGCAGCTCGATGGACGGCACCGGCTCCCTGCGCCGGATGGACGATCCGGCCGACTGGCTGCGGCAGTGCGCGGAGCTGGAAAGTGCGGAAACGGTCCCCGCGGGCCGGGTGCCGTCGTCGCAGTTCCTGTATATCCGCGAAGCCGACGACCGGCTTGTCGGTATGCTCCAGATTCGGAAGAAGTTTAACGATTTCCTTGAGAAATTTGGTGGGAATATCGGCTATTCTGTCCGCCCCTCCGAGCGCCGGAGGGGGTACGCGGAAAGCATGCTCCGCGCGGCGCTGCCCGAATGCCGCCGTTTGGGCCTGGAACGGGTGCTGATTACCTGCCTGGAGGACAACGAGGCGAGCCGGAGGACCATTCTGGCCAACGGCGGCCGGTATGAATCCACGGTTTTTGAGCCGCAGGAGGGCGTCAGGCTGCAGAGATACTGGATCTGCCTCTGAAAAAGCGCGAAAAAGTGCGGCGTTTACCGGCGGAACGGGGAGAGCCCCGGATCGGGGAGGAAAAAACACCCAATTAATTCCCAGACATTTTGACAGGGAAATGTGCGGATTTGTGCATCTCAATCGTTTAAGCTCAATGGACAAAGCCGTTTTCGTCGCTTATGACATAAAACAGACCAAAAATTTTGTATACTATGCTTTATGAAAAAATCCAACGATTTCTTGACATGAAAGGTTTGAATAATGTATACTTTTTACACGGGTGTCAATTATCGGATGCCTGAATGAAAGCATGGAGGGAAATCATGAAAAAAGTTATCGCTCTTCTACTTGCGTTCGTCATGCTCTTCGCACTGGCCGCGTGCGCGAAGACCGCAGACACTGCCGCCGGCAGCACGGCTGCTTCGGCAGCGGCCAGCACCCCGGCAGCGACGACCAGCGCCGCCGCTTCCACGACGGAAACGACCGCTTCCGCTACACCGATCACGCTGAATATCATCATCAGCCAGTACTCCGACAACACGCAGGCCTGGTGGGCCGCCGACGGCGACTACATCAAGGCTTTCGAAGCCGCCAACCCCGACATCAAGCTGAACGTCGAAGTCGTCTCCTGGAACGACCTCTACACGGTCGTCAACACCCGCATCTCGACCAACCAGGCGCCCGACATCCTCAACATCGACACCTTTGCCGACTATGTTTCCGACGATCTGCTCGAGCCCACCGACCAGTACGTCTCTGCAGACCTCAAGGCGAAGATCATCCCCAGCTTCTGGAACGCCAGCGAGCTGGACGGCACCGTCTGGGCGCTGCCGATTCTGGCCTCCGTCCGCGCCATGTTCTACAACAAGGACATCCTGGCCAAGGCCGGCGTCGAAGTCCCCACCACCTGGGATGAGCTGACCGCCGCGCTGAAGGCTGTCAAGGAAAAGTGCCCGGGTATCGTGCCCTGGGGCCTCGACATCTCCACAGACGAAGGCCAGGCGGCCTTTGCCTACTACACCTGGAACAACGGCGGCGGCTTTACGGACGCCGACGGCAAATGGGCCCTCAACTCCGAAGCCAACGTCGGGGCCATGAACTACATCAAGAGCCTGATCGACGGCGGCTACTGCAACGCCAACCCGTACACCGACACCCGCTATCCGCTGCAGGACGCCTTCAACGCCGGCTCGCAGGCCTTCATGATCGGCGCCTGCAACATGATGTCCGCCGACAGCACCGTCAACTACGGCTCCACCAGCATTCCCACCAACAACGGCGCCAGCCCCGTCGCGCTGGGCGTGTGCGACCGTCTGATGGTCTTCAAGAACGAGTCCGCCGCGGACCAGGATGCCCGCAACGCGGCCATCAGCAAGTTCTTCGACTACTTCTACAATGTGGACAACTATGCCAAGTACATGGTCTACGAGGGCTTCCTGCCCGTCACCACCGACGCCTCCGAGCAGCTGGCCACCAAGGCCGACCAGTACACCGTGGGCGGCAGCGGCGCTGCCGGCAACAACGAGTACTTCGCGACCTTCTGCAACATGCTCAGCTCCTGCAACTTCTATCCGACCGCCAAGACGGAATGGATCGACGTGAAGCAGGGCGTCATCGACGCCGAGCAGCGCATCTGCCAGGGCGAGGACGCCAAGACCGTTCTGGACGCTCTGCAGACGCAGATCGCCGGATAAAAAATCCAAAACAGCCACGCAAAGGGGCCGAGCGTCAGCCCGGCCCCTTCTCTTTCCCGAGTCCGCGGCGGCCGCCGCGGACCCGGGAAAGAGCGCTGCATTTGGCCGCGCTCCGTCTGCGGAGCGCCCGCGCGGCCTGGAAAGAGAGGAGCGAACTATGAAAAACAGATCCCCCGTGAAACGGCTGGAGCCCTATTTGTGGATGCTGCCGAGCATGGCGCTGATGTGCGTGATGATCGTGATTCCCATTGTGACGGTCTTCCGCCTGGCCATGTCGAAGATCAGCAAGGCGGGCATCGTGAAGGGCTTCAACGGTCTGGACAACTTCAAATCCGTAATGGCCAGCCCGACCTTTTCCCACATCCTGCTCAATACGCTGGTCTGGACGATCGCGGTCGTCGGCATCTCCACGCTGCTGGGCTTTATTCTCGGCATGGTGCTGAACCAGCCGTTCAAGGGCCGCAAATTCGTGCGGGCCGTGGTGGTGTTTCCGTGGGCCACCTCCCTCATCATCCAGGCGCTCGTCTGGAAGTACATGCTCAACGCCGACTACGGCGCGCTCAACGTGCTGCTGCTGAAGCTCGGCATCATCAAGGAGTATATCAACTGGTTCGCCACCTGGCAGGCGACCTTCGCCTGGGAGTGCTGGGTCGGCATCTTCGTTACGGTGCCGTTCGTCACGTTCTGCGTGCTGTCCGGCCTGCAGAGCATCGACGCGGCCTATTACGAGGCCGCGGAGATCGACGGCGCGAATTTCTGGCACAAGCTGGGCAACATCACGCTGCCGCTTGTACGGCCGAGCCTGACCGTCGCGACCGTCCTCAACATCATCTACGTCTTCAACTCCTTCCCGATCATCTGGACGATGTCCAAGGGCGCGCCCGCGGACAAGACCCACACGCTCGTGACCTACCTCTACCAGCTGGCCTTTTCCAACGGCAAGTCCGGCGAGGCCGCGGCGGTTTCCGTCATCGGCTTTATCATCCTGTGCATCTGCGCAGGCGTGTATATGGTCATGACCTTGAAAGCGGAGGGGAAGGAATCATGAATAAACGCAAGCCGTTCGCGGCCGTCTGCCTGTATCTGTTCGTGTTCATCGTGTGCGTCGTGACGCTGTATCCCTATTTCGTCACGTTCATCACCGCCTCCAAGAGCATCACGGAGATGTACGCCGCCGACATGACCGTCTTCCCGAAGGTCTGGCAGTGGTCCAACTTCGTGGACATCTGGAGCAAGGCGCCCGTTTTGAAGTATCTGCTGAACTCCATCATGGTCGCCGGCGGGGCCACGCTGCTGGCGATCCTCTGCGGCGTGCCGGCCGCCTACGCCATGGCGCGGATGCGCTTCCGGGGCAAGAGCTTCTTCCTCGGCGCCGTCATCATGAGCCAGATGTTCGCGCCGGTCGTGCTGCTGGTCGGCATCTACAAGCTGATGGTGAACCTCAGCCTGACGAACAGCCTCCTCGGCCTGATCCTGCTGGACGCCGCCTTCAACCAGGCGTTCGCCATCTGGCTGCTGCGCGGCACGTTCCTGTCCATCTCTCCGGAGATGGAGCAGGCCGCCAAGATCGACGGCTGCGGCACCGTCCGCTCGCTGACGCGGGTGCTGCTGCCCATGGCGGCCCCCGGCATTGTGACGACGCTGATCTTCGTGTTCATCAACGCCTGGAACGAATACACCATCGCGCTGACGCTGATCTCCAACGACGCGCTCAAGCCGCTCACCGTCGGCATCAACACCTTCTACGGCTATAATTTCATCCAGTGGCAGTACCTGTTCGCCACGTCGCTGTTTGCCACGATCCCCGTGATCGTGCTGTTCCTGCTCATCGAAAAACATCTCGTCGCGGGGCTGACCTCCGGCGGCGTGAAGGGATAGCTTCTGTGAGACCTGCCAAAGCGCAGCCGCCGGCGGCCGTGCTTTGGCAGGCCGCTCCTGCGGCAGAGCGCTCCATGTGAGACGGCAAACTGCGGCTGAGCATGCGAAAATTCCACATACCGGATAAAATGTATATTGCGCTTTTGGAACATTGGGTATATAGTCAATCGTGTGACAAAATCTGGTTTCCATTCGGAAAATCATACAGGAGGAACGACAATGAATTTATTTGATCTGACAGGCAAAGTGGCCGTCGTGACCGGAGCCAGCTCCGGCCTGGGCGCGGATGCGGCGCGGGCCTACGCAGAGGCAGGCGCGGATGTGGCCGTCCTGGCCCGGCGCGCGGAGAAGCTCGAGGGCGTCAAGGCGGACATCGAAAAACTGGGACGCAGAGCCATCGCGGTGCCCTGCGATGTGACGAACGAGCAGAGCGTCAAAGAAGCGATCGAGACGGTCCTCAAGGAGTTCGGTCACATCGACATCCTGCTCAACAATGCGGGCGTCGCGGTGCGCGGCGGCGTGGATACGCTCTCGGTCGAGGACTGGGACAAATCCTTCAACACGAACGTGCGCGGCGCGTTTTTGGCGAGCAAGTATGTGGTGCCGGGCATGAAAGAGCAGAAGTACGGCAAGATCATCAACATCGCCTCCGTCAACGCCGTCATCGCGGACAAGAACGACGTGTTCATCCGCCATTCCTACAACGCCTCGAAGGCGGCCGTGCTGGGCCTGACCAAGGGCATGGCCTGCTCCTATGCGCGCTACAACATCACGGTCAACGCGATCGGCCCGGCTCTTTTTGAGACGGAAATGACCGCGAATTCGCTGTTCAAGTCCGAGCAGTTCCTGGCTGGCTACAACATGCTCAATCCGGCCGGCCGTCCGGGCAAGAAGGGCGAGCTGAACGGCACGGTGCTGTATCTCTCCAGCGACGCGTCGAGCTACGTCCAGGGCCAGTTCATCATCGTCGACGGCGGCGGCTCGCTCGTATAAACGCTCCGCGCAGTATAAAAAACCGTGTCATCCTTCGGGCTTTGCCCGTGGGATGACACGGTTTTTTATGGCCGGCGCCGCGCCGTCAGACCGGGACCCAGACGCATACGCGGCCGCCGGGGACGGTAAAACGCCCCGTGCCGTCAGGCCCGATCGCAACGCGCGACGGGCTGCCGCCGAGCGCGTCGGCAAAGGTCCGGCCCGCGTGACGGCGGCCGACGTACATCTGCTTTTCTCCGCCCGGACCGTCGGTGAGCAGCACCGCGGCGCCGGAGCCGGGGTGCCCGTCGTCGCCCTCCAGCGTCCAGCCGACGATGTCGGGGTGGTCGAAATAGTCGTGCTGCGCGCCGTAAAGACGGTCGCGGCGGACCGCGAGCAGCACGTCGAGCCAGTCGCTGTGACCGGGCTCGCCGTGCGACGCAATGCCGTAGTAATCGCCGTAGAAAATGCACGGGTAGCCCTGCGGGCGCAGGAGAATCACCGCGTAGGCGATGGGCAGGAACCAGTCGGTGACCACGCTGCGCAGCGCCTGTCCGTCCTGTGTGTCGTGGTTTTGGACGAAGGTGACGGCCCGGCAGGGGTCGCTCTGCACGAGCGTGCCGTCGAGCAGCGTGCGCATATCGAACTGCCCGCCGCAGCTGCAGGCCTGGAAGAAGTGAAAATGCAGCGGCACGTCGAACAGCGACATGCAGCGGCCGCAGGCGGAGAGATACTGCGTGAGCTCCGGAAGCGCCGGGCTCCAGTATTCCCCGACGGTGAACAGCTCGCGGCCCGTGTAGGCGCGCATCTGCGCCAGCCAGCCGGAAAAGAAATCGCGCTGGACGTGCTTGACGGCGTCGAGCCGGAATCCGTCAGCATGGGTGGTATCCAGATACCATCTGCCCCAGCGCGCCAGCTCCTCGCGCACAGCCGGGTTGGAGAAGCAGAGGTCCGCGCCCATCAGATAGTCGTAGTTGCCGTTTTCGCCCGAGACCTCGCTGTCCCAGGGCGTGCCCTCGAAATTGTAGATCGCGTGCCGCTTTCTGCGCTGATCCCAGTCCACGCCGTCAAAATGGGTGTGATTCCAGGTAAAATCGGAGTATTTTCCCTGCCGGCCGGGAAAGGTGAAGCGGGTCCAGGCCTCAATGGACTGCTCGCCGGAGACGGTCCGGTTGCGGTCGTCGGGCGCGGTCTCCACGGCGGCGACGGTTTCCGTCGCGTCGGCGCCCATCTTGTGGTCGAACACCACGTCGGCATACACCTGCAGGCCCTGCGCCTGCAGGGCGCGGATCGCCGCGAGATACTCCGCGCGCGTGCCGTACTTGGTGGCGACGGAGCCCTTCTGCGGGAATTCGCCCAGATCGTAGAGGTCGTACGCGCCGTAGCCCACGTCGCGGCTGCCGCCCTGGCCCTTGTACGCCGGCGGCAGCCAGACGGCGGTGACGCCGATCTGCCGCAGGTGCGCCGCGTCCTGCGCCACCCGCCGCCAGAGCGATCCGTCGTCCGGATAATACCATTCAAAATACTGCATCATGGTTCCGTTTGCCATTGCGCGCACCTGCTTTCCAATCACCGCTCCATTATAGCACGCGGCGCGCGCCAATGCGAGGAGATAAAAAAACGGGGCAAAAGTCTTGACATTTTTCCCCGGTATGATATAATAGCAAAGCTGTCCGAGGGGACATGCTGCTGTAGCTCAGTTGGTAGAGCGCGTCATTGGTAATGACGAGGTCGGCAGTCCGAATCTGCCCAGCAGCTCCATCGTCGGGGCGCATTCCGCTCCCGCAGCAAAAACCAGTCTACGGACTGGTTTTTGCTTTGTCCGCTGCATGGCCCCTCCTCTTCAAACTGCAAACGCTCCGCTGGTTTGCAGTTTGACAGGACGCGGAGCACGGAGGCGCATTCCGCTCCCGCAGCAAAAACCAGTCTTCGGACTGGTTTTTGTTTTGTCCGCTGCATGGCCCCTCCTCTTCAAACTGCAAACGCTCCGCCGGTTTGCGGCGCTGTGCAAGCATAGAATATGGATGCGTCAAAGCGCCCGTCCGAAGGCAAACGGCCTTCGGACGGGCGCTTTTTGAACGAAGAGAAAGGTATGCGGCCGAAATGGGACGGCCGCATGCCTTTTGTGCGCGCGGTCCCGTGCGCCCCCCTGATGACGGCACAGTCCGCAGCCCTGACGCTGCCGTTTTCCCGGTCAAGCATCCGCGCCCCCGCTGTCGGGCGGCGAGGAACACAGACCGCTCGGCGGCATGTGAATTTTAGGGAAAACCCCGGCGTTTGTCAAAATTGGGAGGCGGATAAAACGCGGAGATTGACAGAATGAAGCGCGGACGATATGATGCGAATATAAGTTAAAACTAATTTTGGAAAGTTCGAGGTAGTCTGCCGGGAGAACGGGAAGCCGGGCAAAACAGGAAGGACCATCATGAAGAATACCGATTCCGGGCGCTTTTGGACGAAAGCGGCGATCTGCACGGCGGGCTACGGCATGATGTCGGACTCCGTGTTCGCGCCGCTGGTCAACGCCATCTTTGGGCAATATCCCGATACGGGGCTGTTCCTGCAGAACTACATCATCTCGGGGGCGGCGATCGTCTCGGTGATCACCGGTCTGCTGGCGGGCGTTTTGATGAAGCGCGTCAGCAAGCGCCGGCTGCTGATCTGGGGCACCTGCCTGTTCTTTGTGGGCGGCGTGGGCTGCGCGGTCTCGCCGGACATGGTCTGGCTGGCGATTTTCCGCTCGCTGGACGCGGCCTCCGACGGGATCCTGACCGTGACCGCCGCCGCCATGATCGTGGAGCTCTGGCACACGGAGCGCGAGCAGAGCCAGATGTACGGCTGGTACAACGCCGCGACCTGTCTTTTCGGCGCGATCGTCTCGGTCGGCGCCGGGTACGCGGCCACCCGCTCCTGGCGGCTGGGCTTCGCGATCAACGCCGTCTCCATCCTCTCCGTCATCCTGTGCATCCTGTTCGTGCCGGAGACGGGAATCACCGACGGAGAGTCGGAGCAGGAGGCGCCGCTGGAGGACTGGGAGAAAAATCTGCGCTGGCGCCCGGGCGCGTTTCTTCTGACGATGCTGGCCTTTGCCGTAATCAACATTCTGACGCTTGTCATCGTCGTGCTGATGGACATATATGTGTCCCAGCAGGGGATCGGGAACTCGGTGCAGACGGGCTATCTCAGCTCGCTCTGGACGCTCTTCGGACTGGTGGGGAGCATGACCGCCACGACGGTCATGCTGCGCTTCCGCAACCGGAAGCTGTACGCCGCGCTCTTCTGCGCGGCCAGCGCCCTCGATCTGCTGGCGTACAGCCTGGCGCACAGCTTCGCGCTGGCCGCCGCGGCGACCGCCGTCAAAGCCGTGATGGACGGCTGGTTTTTCATCTACTACAACATGTATGCCGCCAGAACCGTGCCGCGCCGGCAGCGGGGCGTCTGCCTCGCGGTATTCATGACGCTGCAGTACGCCGACAGCGCGGCCGCGCCCTACGTGCCGGCCATGGTCGGCCGGCTGACAGGGGACGGCACCGTGGCGGCCGCCTGCCTGTTCGCCGCGGCCGTGATCGGGGTCATGGCCGGCCTCTATCTCGTCATCGGCATCGTGAACCGAAAGAACCCGGCGGCGATCTCCGCGTGAGCCGTCGTCTGAAAAAACTCCCGTTTGCAGCGCAAACGGGAGCTTTTTGACAAAGAGCTGCGGCTCGCTGCGCGCATATTTTGTACGCCAGTGGCGTACAAAATCCACACTTGCGAGCCGTAGAGTGTTTTTCCCGACGTACACGCCGCCGGGAAAAACGAGATTGACACTTTATTTGCGCCTGCGGGCGCAAACTCTGCGAGGCTTTTTTAACGCACTGAAAACTCCCGTTTGCAGCGCAAACGGGAGTTTTGCCATAGAGCGGGACGCGCCGGTTTACAGCTCCAGGCGCGTTTTCCGCAGAAGCTCCGGCAGCTGGGAGAAGAGCGACTGATCCAAAATCTGGTTTACCCGGCGCATGGCCAGCTCATAGTGCTCCTGGCGCATGTGGAAGATGTCTGCGTAGTAGCGCAGCTCCATGGTGGCGACGGCCCGGAAGCTGCGGTCCTCCGCGCCGGACTGGAAGTGCCTCGTCAGGGTGGCGTCGATGGACGAGCAGAGCTCCAGCTCCAGGCAGTGCTCGCGCGAAAAGCTCTCCCAGTCGGGGATGAACGACGCGCAGCGGCCCCAGTAGCTGCCCCAGTAGCGGCGGTCGGTGGTGAGCTCCGGCGGCAGGGCGGAGGAGATGGCCAGCCCGTCGGCCATGAACTGCCGGAAGGACGGCTCGCTGAAATAGCGGTACCAGTAGATGAACGTGTCCAGCAGAAACGGCAGGTAGGCGGCCTCGCCGTCGCAGAGCTTCTGCGCGATGCGGTAGTTGACCTCGTTGACCCGCTCGTAGGCCAGCCGGTAGAGCTCGCTTTTTTTCTTAAAGTGGTAGTAGATGGAGCCCTGGTTCACATGCGCCAGCGTGCAGATGTCCGCGTAGGTGGTGCGGGTGTAGCCCTTGTCTGTGAACAGCGTCACGCAGGCGTCCAAAATCCTGTTTCTGGTTTCCGAACCGTTTTCATATTCCGCCATATCGCCGCTCCTTTGCTTTCTGTCAAAAGTATAGCGCAGACTTTAGTTAAACACAAGAACGATTTCAAAATTCAGGCGGAAGCGCGGAAAAACATTGAAAAATCAGGGAGATACTCCTATGATGCAAGTAGTTGGGTATGACTAAAATTATACACGACTAATTTACTGGCGAGGAGAGAGTAAACCATGAAACCGAAATCATCGACAAAGAAAACCGGGATTCTGATTCTCATCGCGGAGGCCCTGCTGGTCGCAGGAAACATCATCGGCATGTCCTATATCGACTATGCCTACACCTATCTGGGACACATCGACGCGGTGACGATGTCCACCGCCATGACCGTCGTCAGCGTTCTTTCTCTGGTGGCCTCGTTCTTCACGGGCGCCATCGTACAGATGACCCGCTCCAAAATGGGCAAATTCCGGGAGTGGATCCTGATCGGCAGCGTGATGCTCATGGTCGGCGGCCTGCTGACGGTCACGACCTTCAGCCAGAACGCCTCCGTCACGGTGGCCGTCATCTCCATCGGCTATCTGCTGTTCAACATCTCGCTGGATTTCATCTGCAACTCCAAATACAACCTGTTTGAGCGCATGGCGCAGGGCGACACCAAGCTGATCGACAGCTACAACAGCCGCTCCTATGCGGGCGGCAACGTGGGCTTTACGCTCTATCCGCTGATCCTCATGTCGCTCGTTGCCTGGATCGGCGGCAAGAACGAAAACCTCGGCTTCTTCGGCACGCAGCTCGTCTTCGGCGCGCTGACGCTGGTCGGCATGCTGATCCTGCTGAAGATCTCCAAGCCCTTCTCGCAGGAGGGCGCGCAGACGGAAGAGGAGATGCCGCGCGTGAGCATCGGCCAGATGATCAAGAGCCTCGTTGTGAACAAGCCGGCGCTGACGGTCTTCATCGGCGAGATGGTCCGCTGCACGGGCTACGCGCTGTTTAATTTCCTGTTCGTCTATCAGTGCTGCAACGTCTTCAACAGCTTCAGCATGATGAACATCGGACTTGTCATCATCTCCGTGTCGGGCATCGCCGGCTCTTTCCTGGCGCCCAGAATCATTTCGCGGCTGGGCGGCCGCAAGCGCGCGACGATCACGGTGGCCGTCCTGGCGGGCATCGTCTACATCGCCATCGCCTTCCTGGGGCAGAACATGACCGTGTTTTTCATTCTGGTCGCGCTGGCAACCATCATCCAGACCGTCGCGGACTCCGTGGAGGCCGTGCTCTACCTGGACGCCGGCGAATACTGGTACCACAAGACCGGCAACGACACCCGCGCCTTCATCATGGGCGCGCAGAACATCAGCGTCAAGATCGCCTATGCGATCGCGAGCCCGCTGCTGGGCGTCATCATGGTGGCCTGCAACTTCATGGACGAGAGCGCCATCCTGACGGGCGCGGACGCCGCCCACATGACGATGTACACGGGCTTGGTCGCCGCCGCCGGCTATATCCTGCTGGCCGTGATCCTGCTCGTGTTCCACAAGGTCAGCGACAAGGAAATGGAGACCTACATCGCGGAAAACGCGGAAAAGGACGCCGCCCTCTACGGTGGGCAGGCATGAACACCGAACGAAAAACAACCGACGCCAGCTACGCGGGCTGGGAGACGGCGGATATCCGCATTCTCTGCGAGGGGAAATGCCGCATCTGCCCGTTCCCGGGCGCGAACTGCGCAAAGACAGAACTGGAAGCAAGAGGTAAGAACAATGCCAAGGGGAATCCGATCAAACTTTGAATACCATGTGCCGGCCGATCTGGGGCAGGCGCTGGAAATGCTGAAGCAATACGGCCCGGACGCCCGTGTGATCGCGGGCGGGACGGATCTGCTGCCCAAGGTCAAGGCGGGCGTCGTGGAATTCGGGCACCTCGTCAGCCTGAAGGAGCTGAAGGAGCTGACCGCCGTCCGCTTCGACGGCAGCGGCGCGCTGCACATCGGCGCGACGGCGCGGCTCGGCGAGCTCGAGCGCATCCCGGCGCTCCGCGAGCGCTATCCGGCGCTCTGGGAGGGCATCCACAGCATGGCCAACACGCAGATCCGCAACCGGGGCACCGTGACGGGCAACATCTGCAACGCGGTGCCCAGCTGCGACACCGCGCCGGCGCTGCTCGTCTACGACGCCAGCGTGGCGGTCAGAAGCGCGGACGGCGAGCGCACCGTGCCCATCGGCGAGTTCTTCACGGGCGTCTGCCGCACCTGCCTGAAGCCGGAGGAACTTGTGACGGAGATCATTCTGCCGCCGAACGATCCGCGCGCCGTGTCGGTCTATTACAAATACGCCATCCGCAAGGCCCTGGATCTGGCCATGGTCGGCGTGGGCTCCAACGTTCTGCTGGAGGACGGCGCCGTCAAGGACGCGCGTCTGGCGCTGGGCGCGGTGGCCATCGTACCCAAGCGGGCCTTCCACGCGGAGGAGGCCATCCTGGGCAGGCAGCTGACGCCGGAGCTCATCGAGCAGGCTGCGCGCATCGCCTCCCAGGACGACTGCCGGCCCATCAGCGACATCCGCGCCACGGCGGATTACCGGCGGGAAATGGTGCGGCTGCTGGTGCGCGACGCGCTGAAGCTGGCCGCGGGAATCAAGATCGAGGGACTGAACGATGAAGCAGAGAATTGAATTAAACGTGAACGGACAGAAGTACGAGGTGTTCGCCGAGCCCAACGCCATGCTGGCGGACGTGCTCCGTGAGGACCTGCGCTTCACCGGCGTCAAAAAGGGCTGCGACGACGGGGACTGCGGCGCCTGCAGCGTCCTGCTCGACGGGAAGGTGATCCCGTCCTGCACGACCCTGGCCTGCGAGGTCCAGGGCCGCGAAATCACCACCATCGAGGGCGTGAAGCAGGGCAACCTGCTGCATCCCGTGCAGCAGGCCTTCGTGGACTGCTTCGCGCTGCAGTGCGGCTTCTGCACGCCGGGCATGGTCATGGCCGCGATCTCCCTGCTGAACGAAAACCCCCATCCGACCGAGGCGGAGATCCGCGACTATCTGCGGGGCAACATCTGCCGCTGCACCGGCTACACGAAGATCATCGAGGCCGTCCAGACGGCGGCCGAGCGGATGGGAGGAAAGTGACATGGATCAGCTGAAAATCATCGGAACCAGCCCCGTCCGCATCGACGCGCTGGAAAAGGTGACGGGGGCCGCGAAATACGCGGGCGACTACAGACCCGACCGCGCGGTCTGGGCGAGGCTGGTCGTCAGCACGCACGCCCATGCCAACATCCTCTCGATCGACGCCTCGGAGGCGCTGGCGCTGCCGGGCGTGCTCGGCGTGCTCACCGGCGCCGACGTGCCGGAGATCCGCACCGGCGGCTATCTCCGCGACCGGCACATCCTCTGCAAAAAGGAGGTGCGCTATGTCGGCGACTACGTGGCGCTCGTCGTGGCGCACGACGAGCTGACAGCCGCGAAGGCGGCCGCGCTCGTCCATGTGGAATACGAGGAGCTGCCAGCGGTGCTGTCGGTCAAAGAAGCCATGAAGCCCGATCCCATCCGCGTCCACGAGGACGTGGGCAGCTATCTGCCCACCGGCTTCCAGGACATCGAGGAATTCGGGCAGGACCCCAATTATCCCAACCTGTTCTCCTCGTATGCCCAGGTCAAGGGCGACGTGGAGAAGGGCTTCGCGGAGGCGGACGTGATCGTGGAGAACGATTACAGCATCCCCTTCGTCAGCCACTGCACCATGGAGACCCATTCGTGCGTCGTGATCCCCGAGGAAAACGGCGACCTCACGATCTACGCCAGCGAGCAGAAGGGCTCCACGGCCAAATATGAGGTTGCGGGCGATCTGGGCCTGAACCCCGCCAAAATCCATTTCCACATTCCCTATCTGGGCGGTGGCTTCGGCGGCAAGACCAGCATCTCCGTGACAGACCTTGCCGCGGTCGCTGCCATGAAGTACGGCTGTCCCGTCCGGATGGTCATGACGCGCGAGGAGAGCTTCACCTCCGGCGGCCTGCGCGGCGCGGCGGACCTGCACATCAAGGACGGCTACATGAAGGACGGCACGCTGGTGGCCCGCCAGGTGGAGGCGCTCTGCAACGGCGGCGCGTATTCCACCCATTCGGCCATCCTGGTCATGTGCGCCGGCGAGGGCGCCATCGGCAACTACCGGGTGCCGAACCTGATGGTCGAGACCAAGGGCATTTACACCAACACGCCGCCCACGGCGCCGTACCGCGCGCTCGGCAGCGAGTATTTCGTCTTCGCCATCGAACGCAACATGGACGAGGCCGCGAAAAAGCTGGGCATCGACCGGGCCGAGATCCGTCTCAAGAACGTGATTACGGACGGGGAGTTCGACGGCGACGACCATCTGGTGGAGAACAACGGCTCGCGCGAGTGCCTGCTCAAAACGCTGAAGGACTTCGACGTGAACAAAAAGCGCCCGCCCCAGGGCCCGTGGTATTTCGGCCGCGGCCTGTCGCTGGGCAACAAGTTCGTGGGTGTGGAGGACCCCGCCGGCACCGGCGCCCTGGTTAAAATCGAGGACGACGGCAGCGCGGTCATCTGCATCTCCCACGTGGAGATGGGCCAGGGCGCCCTGACCGTGGACGCGATGGCCGCGGCGGAGGAGCTCAAGCTGCCCTACAACAAGATCCGGATTGTGTTCGGCGACTCCGACATCTGCCCGCACGACATGGGTACCTTCTGCAGCCGCGGCACGTACGTCAACGGCAACGCCATCAAGCTGGCCTGCCGCGAGGCGGTCAGAAAGATGCTGGAGGCGGCCGCAGCCGTCATGGAGCTGCCCGCGGACGAGCTGGACACGGAGAACGGCAGAATTTTCGAAAAGGCGAATCCGGAGCATTTCATCACCATCCCGGATCTCTTCACCGGCGAGGGCAGCGTCATGGAGGGCGGCCACATCATGGGCAGCGCCACGTGGCATCACCCCAACGCCTTCGAGCCCTATCCGAACCAGAAGCCGATGACGTTCTCCTACGGCGCATGGGGCATCGAGGTGGCCGTGAACAGCGAGACGGGCGAGGTGGTTCCCACCGAGCTCGTGGGCTGCTACGACGCCGGGCGCGTCGTCAACATCAAGGCCTGCCAGGGCCAGATCGAGGGCGCGTTCTCCATGGGCCTGGGCCAGGCGATCTTCGAGGAGGTCATGCTCAACGACGCCGGCCGCGTCATCAACGGCAACTTCCGCGACTACAAGATCCCCACGTTTATGGACGGCCCCAGCAACGGCCAGCTCCGCTTCGGCTTCCTGGAGGACAGCTATAATCCCTACGGCCCCAACGGCGCCAAGGGAATCGGCGAGGTGGCCAATATCCCCGTGCTCCCGGCCATCGCCAACGCGGTCTCCGACGCCATCGGCGCGGAGCTGTACAGACTTCCGTTCAGCCGTGAAAACGTACTCAAAGCGATAAAGGAGAAGCAAGCATGAGAAGGACAAAAATCGCGATATTCGGTTCTGCCGGCGTGGTGGCGTCGGTGTGCATCCGGGGCCTTGCCGAGCGGAACGCCGACATCGTCGCGGGCTTCGAGCTCCGGGAGATCGGAAAGGATCTGGGGCTGACGGCCGGAATCGGCAGGCTCGGCGTCGCGGCCTCGGAAGAGAAGGACGCGGAGGCCATTTTAAAAGAGCGCCGGCCGGATCTCGTGCTGGACTGCACGCTCAACACAGTCCCCGAGATCTTCCCGCACGCGAAGATGTGCCTCGAAAACGGCATCAACTATATGCCGGTGGGCGTTTTCTGCTACGACCCGTTCAAGACTGACCCCGAGCTTGCAAAGCAGCTCGACGAGATCGGAAAACGCACGGGGGCCACCTATCTCGGCTCCGGCTCGGCGGAGGTGTGGCAATCCCTGCCGATGGTGCTGAGCGCGCTCGGCAACAAGGTGAGCCGCGTCACGCTGGACTTCAACGCTCTTTTGAACGACTTCGGCGCGGAGTGCCTCGAGGGCTGCGCCTTCGGCCTGCCGAGAGACCAGTGGGACACGCTGCCCCAGGACGTCTTTCCCTCGCCGTTTTACTCGGTGCTGCGCATGATGGCGGAGAAGTTCGGCCTGACGGTCGAGAACTACCGGCAGGAGAACGACTACGCGGCGGCCCCGCAGGACATCGACGTGGAGCGCCTGAACGTGCACATTCCCAAGGATACCCTGTGCGACTACATCAGCCGCGATATTCTGACCACGAAGGACGGCGTCGAGCTGTGGGCGCAGTCCCACTACAAGTTCGGCGTCCCCGGCGAGACCAACTCCTTCACCGTCACGGTGGAGGGCGAGCCGAATTTCCGCATGGAGATCGAGAACTTCCACGGCGATTCCAGCACCAGCATCATCATGGTCAACCGCATCCCGGACGTCATCAGAGCGCCGGGCGGCATTCGCTTCGTGAGCGACCTGCCGGTCATCACCTACAAGAGCGCAGACGCGTTCAGGATGGAGGACTGAATCAATGCTGACACCGAGACAGAACTTTTTGGAGACCATCCACGGCGGCCATCCTGACCGCTTTGTCAACCAGTTCGATTTCATGGTGAATCCCTTCACCGATCCCTACAGCGCGACCAATCCCCAGCCCTGGCCGCCGGAGGTGACGGAGGCAAAGGACCTGTGGGGCATCACCTGGATGTGGCCGGAGGGCGTGCCCGGCGCGTTCCCCCGGCAGGACAGCGAGCATCTCGTGATTCGGGACATCACCCGCTGGCAGGAGGAGGTTCACGCGCCCTCGCTCGACTTCCCGGAGGAGGTCTGGCAGGAGGCGGAGAAGGACTACGGCCAGTATGACCGGAACGAGGTCTTCGTCGGGCCCATCATGTTCCCGGGCCTGCTCGAGTATATCCACTCGCTGATGGGCATGATCCCGGCCATGGAGGCGTTTTTGACCGAGCCCGAGAGCATGCACGAGCTCATCGAGTACATCACCGACTGGGAATGCCGGTATGTGAAGCTGATGGCGGCAAGGCTGCATCCGGACATCGTGTGGCACCACGACGACTGGGGCTCCTCCAAGTCGACGTTCCTCTCGCCCGACATGTTTGCCGAGTTCTTCCTGGAGCCCTACAAGCGGCTGTACCGCTGCTACCATGACAACGGCTTCGAGATCATCGTCCACCACGCCGACTGCTACGCGGCGACGCTGGTGCCGTATATGATCGAAATGGGAATCGACGTCTGGCAGGGCGGCGTGCGCTCGAACCATCTGCCCGAGCTGATCCGGCAATACGGCGGACAGATCAGCTTCATGTCCGGCATCGACTCCTCGCTGGTGGACTGCCCGGACTGGAGCCGCGAGAAGATCGCGGAGGTTGTGGAGCAGGCCTGCGCCGAGTGCGGGACAAAGTATTTCATCCCCTGCCAGACCCAGGGCTCGCCCATGTCCACGTTCGAGGAGGTCGCGCCCATCATCTCCGAGGAGATCAGCAAGCAGAACGCGCGCTTCTTTCCCGCAGCCTCGCCTGCCGCGCGTTCATAGGCGCTGAAAACAGCGCCGCGCCGGCCCGGATGCCGTTCCCGGCGGCCGCCCTCGGGCAGCACCAATTTTCTTTCCGGCTTATTATAACGAGCTGCCGCAAAATGCACAGCATTTTGCGGCAGCTCAGCGCGATAAAAGCCTCGCAGAGTTTGCGCCCGCAGGCGCAAAAAAATTGCAAATCCGCTTTTCCCGGCGGCCGGTACGTCGGGAAAAGCACGCTACAGCCCGCAAGTGTGGAATTTTCGCGTCTCACGCCGCGAAAATTATGCGCGCGGCGGGCTGCATCCTTCTGTCAAAAGGGCAATGGCCCTTTTGACAGTCTCAGCTGCCGCAAAATGCACAGCATTTTGCGGCAGCTCGTTTTATCTGTTGTGCGGCCCGTAGCGGCGAGCAGAGGATCAGTAGATGCTGCCGGCGCGGATGACAAGGCTCTCCAGCAGCTTCTGCATGGCGGCGAGCGTCGGGTTGCCGGAAAGGCCGTACGCCTCGGCCGTCGCCTCCGTGCGCACGAACGCCAGCCAGGTGCTGCCGGCCTCGTCCTCCCACACGGAGATCCGCAGCGGGAGCTCCAGCGAGATGCTCTGGTCGAGCTGCATCAGCCCGGTGCCGACCTTCGGCGAGCCGAACACCAGCACGGTCGTGGGCCGGAGCGCCAGACCCGCCTGGCGCGCGTTTTCCGCATGGTCGAACCGGGCGAAGAGCGGGATGCCGCGGCGCTGCAGCTCCGCCTCCAGCCGCTGCACGGTCTTCTCCGCCGGGAACTGGCTCTCATAGAGGAACAGCCGGTTGTCGTCATAGTTGGTGGAGAGCAGATCGCCGAAGGCGCCCGCGATGCGGCGCCCGAGATTCGTAAAATCCACGCCCTCTTTGTTTGCGAGCAGCGTCACGCACACCAGCTCCTCGGCGTGGGTGAAGCGGCTGAGGAAGCAGGAATACCCCGGCAGAGACCCCTTGATGTCCATGAGGCCGCGGTGATGGTAGAACTGCCATCCGGCCACGGCGGGGACGGCCTCTCCGTCCGGGAGCGTCCACGGCGCGTAGACCAGGGCGCGGCTTTCAGGCGCGTGGATGAGCACCCCGCCCGCAAGGCCGATGTCCCAGAAGGAGATGTCCTGGGCCGAGGCCCAGATGTCGGAAAAGCCGCGGAGCGCACCGGAGGCGGCCCTCGGTACGGCTGTCCCGTCCGCGAGATAGCTCTGCGCCGGCTCGGTGGGGTCAATGTAGCGGCCGTCCGCCTTGAACAGCTGGTGCGTGTTGCCCGTCAGGGAGACGTCCTCCGCGAAGAAGTCCGGCAGATCCTCGGCGAAACCGGTGTGGCGCAGGTGCAGGAAATCGATCTGGTTTTCCTTCACGAAGCTGCGGTACGGCCTGCCGCTGATTCGCTCCACAAGCTCCGTGATGAGCAGGAAGTTGGTCGCGCTCTGGGCGACCGCGGTGCCCGGCGCGAACGCCAGGGGCTCCTCACAGATCAGGGAGAGCAGCTGCGCGAAGGTGAACTCGCGGTCATAGCGCCAGCCGCCGGCGTTCCGGTAGTCGGGCAGGCCGGAGGCGTGCCGCAGCAGCGCGAGCACCGGAATCGGCCGCCAGGCTTCGGGCAGCTCCGGAAGATAGGCCCCGACAGGCTCGTCCAGCTTCACAAGCCCCCGCTCGAACAGCTGCATCAGCGCCACCGCCGCGAAGGCCTGGGAGATCGGGCCGGCGGGCCACATGGTGTTGGCGGAGGCCAGACGCCGCTGCTTCTCGTCGGACAGGCCGTAGCCCACGACGCGGGGGATGTAGGGCGCCTGCACGATCGCGAGCGTCAGGCCGGGTATACTGTTTTCTTCCATAAAGCGCCAGATCATTTCGTCCACGGAGCGGCCCAGATAGGTCACGTCGGCGCTTCCTCTCTTTTTCATCTCCGGATGCAGCTGCCTGGTATTCATAGATGGCTCCTCTCCCGGCCGCTTCGGGCCGTTCGTGTAATTTCGTCAAAAGCGCTTGCGAAATGCCGCACAATTCGCGGCTGCCGCATGCAGCGCGGTCTTGCCGGCAGCGGTCTCGTCAGAAGCGCCAAAAATGCCCGCGAAACCGCAAAGGCTTTGCTGCGGTTTTTGACACATCTGACGAAAAATCTGACGGCGCAATGCCGCGCCTGGAATTGTGCGGGATTGCTCTTGACGTTCTGGCAAAATTGTAATACCATCCTACTCATCAGTATGTTGAATTTTCAACGAGGAGGCCAGGCTATGCTCCAATCCGTCGAAATATTTTTAGACAACCCCCTCTTCCAGGGCGTGCGGGCGGACGAGATGCTCCCCCTGCTCGAATGCCTGCAGGCGCGGAAGCAGTCCTACGCAAAAGGGCAGCGGCTGATGACGTCCGGCACCGCGGCGGACAGGCTCGGAATCGTGCTCACCGGGCACATCAGCACGATCTACGAGGACGCCTTCGGCGGCCGCAGCATCATCGGCTCGTTCGGGCCGGGCCAGCTGTTCTGCGACGCCTTTTCCTGCTCGACGCTGCAGGCGCTGCCCGTCAGCGTCGCCGCCGAGGCGGACAGCACGGTCGCGCTGATCCCCATTGAGAACATCCTGCACACGTGCGGAAAGCGGTGCCCGCAGCACCAGCTGCTGATGGAAAATCTGGTGCACATCCTGGCCGACAAGTATGTCGCGATCAGCCGGAAGATGGTCCACCTGTCCGGCCGGACGACCAGGCGCAAGCTGCTGTCCTATCTCTCGGAGCAGATGCGGCTGGCCGGCGGCAATCCGTTCGCCATCCCGTTTCACCGGCAGGAGCTCGCGGATTATCTGTTCGTGGACCGGACCGGACTGTCCACCGAGTGGAGCCGACTGAAAAAGGATGGCCTGCTCGCGGAGGAGGGCGGGCTGCTCCGGCTGAACATCGCGCCCTGCGACGGGGCCGACTGCGAGGAAACGGCGCGCTGACGCGCAATGCAGAAAAAAAGAACCGGCAGCCTGGCGCACCGATGCGCGAAGCTGCCGGCTTCCTTTTACAGACCCTGCGCCAGCATGGCGGCAGAGATTTTTTCAAATGCGGCGATGTCGTTGCCGGCGATCAGGTCATAGCCGAGGCCATAGTGCTCGGCGGCGGCGGCGGAGGCGTCGTAGATGCCGCTCATGATTTCCTGCAGGCGGCGGTCCACCTCGGCGCGGCTCCAGCTGTAGCGCAGGCTGTTCTGCACCATTTCAAGCGCCGATACCGCGACGCCGCCGGAGCCGGCGGCCTTCGCGCCGGCGGTGCGGATTTTGCCGGGCGTCAGGCGCAGCAGCTTCAGCGCCTGCGCCGTGGCCGGCATGTTCGCGGCCTCGACGTAGTAGCGCACGTCGTTGGCCAGCAGCAGCACCGCGTCGTCGATGTCGAATTCATTCTGCGTGGCGCAGGGCATGGCGATGTCCGCGGGCACCTCCCACGGCTTTTTGCCGGGGTAGAACTCCACGCCGAACCGCTCGGCATAGTCCTCCACGCGGTCGTAGCCCGACGCGCGCATTTCGGCCATAAAGTCGAATTTCTCCTGCGTCGTCACGCCGTCCGGGTCGTAGACGTATCCGTCCGGGCCGGAGAGCGTGACGACCTTCGCGCCCAGCTTGGCGGCCTTGCGGCAGACGCCCCAGGTCATGTTGCCGAAGCCGGAGGCCGCGATGCGCTTGCCCTCGAGCGTCTCGCCCGCGTGCTCGAGCATGCGCGCGAGGAAGTAGACGGCGCCGAAGCCGGCGGCCTCGAGCCGGATCTTGCTGCCGCCGTAGGTCAGGCCTTTGCCGGTGAGCGCGCTGCTCTCGGAACGGCCCGTGAGACGCTTGTATTCGCCGTACAGATAGCCGATCTCCCGCGCGCCGACGCCGATGTCGCCGGCCGGAATGTCGGTGTCCGCGCCGATGTAGCGGTAGAGCGCCATCATGAACGACTGGCAGAAGCGCATGACCTCGCGGTTGGACTTGCCGCGCGGGTCAAAATCCGCGCCGCCCGCCGCGCCGCCGATGGGAAGGCCGGTGAGCGCGTTTTTGTACGTCTGCTCGAAGCCGAGGAACTTGACGACGCCCGCGTTGACGGACGGCTGGAAGCGCAGACCGCCCTTGTACGGGCCGATGGCGCTGTTGAACTGCACGCGGTAGCCGTGGTTGGTGTGCGCCTGGCCCTGGTCGTCGGTCCAGGGGACGAGGAAGGCGAAGATGCGCTCCGGCTCGACCATGCGGGAGAGCAGGTCCATCTTTTCATACGCGGTGCTGCGGCTCAGAACAGGGGAGACCATGTCGAGCCACGCGCCGACCGACTGGAGATATTCCGGTTCGTTGGGATAGAGCGCCTGCAGATTTGCAAGCACCCGGCTGGCATATTCGTTCATGCGGGCCTCCTTATACGAGGCCGTAGGCCAGCATGGAGTCGGCGACCTTCACGAAGCCCGCGATGTTCGCGCCCGCGACGAGATTGCCGGCCATGCCGTACTGCTCGGCGGCCTCGGAGGCGTGGCGGTAGATGTCCGCCATGATGCCCTTCAGCTTTTCATCGACCTCCTCGAACGTCCAGGAGAAGCGCATCGAGTTCTGGCTCATCTCCAGCGCCGAGGTCGCGACGCCGCCGGCGTTGGACGCCTTGGCCGGCGCGAACAGCAGGCCCGCCGCCTGGAACGCGTCGATCGCCTCGGGCGTGCAGGGCATGTTCGCGCCCTCGGCCACGGCAAAGCAGCCGTTCCGGATGAGCGCCTGCGCGGAGGCCCCGTCCAGCTCGTTCTGGGTGGCGCAGGGCAGGGCGATGTCGCACGGCGTCTGCCAGATGCCGGAGCAGCCCTCGTGGTATTCCGCCTCGGGGTGCGACTTGACGTACTCGCGGATGCGCTTGCGCTCGACCTCCTTGAGCTGCTTGACGAGCGGGAGATCGATGCCGTTTTTGTCCACGATATAGCCGTTGGAATCCGACATGGTGACGACCTTGCCGCCGAGCTGCGAAGCCTTCTCGCAGGCGTAGATGGCGACGTTGCCGGAGCCGGAGACGGCGACGGTCCGGCCGTCGAAGCTCTTGCCCGCGGCCTGGAGCATGTTGTCGGCAAAGTAGCACAGGCCGTAGCCGGTGGCCTCGGTGCGCGCGAGGCTGCCGCCGTAGCTCAGGCCCTTGCCGGTCAGAACGCCGGTGAATTCGTTGGCCAGCCGCTTGTACTGGCCGAACAGGAAGCCGATCTCGCGGCCGCCCACGCCGATGTCGCCCGCGGGCACGTCGGTGTCCGGCCCGATGTACTTGAACAGCTCCGACATGAAGCTCTGGCAGAAGCGCATGACCTCGGCGTCGGATTTGCCCTTGGGGTCGAAGTCGCTGCCGCCCTTGCCGCCGCCGATGGGCAGGCCGGTCAGGGAGTTTTTGAAGATCTGCTCAAAGCCGAGAAACTTGATGATGCCCTCGTAGACGGACGGATGGAAGCGCAGGCCGCCCTTGTACGGGCCGATCGCGCTGCTGAACTGCACGCGGAAGCCGCGGTTGACGTGGATCTGCCCCTTGTCGTCCTCCCACGGCACGCGGAATTTGATGATGCGCTCCGGCTCGACCAGACACTCCATGACGCCCTCGGTGATGTAGACGGGCTTCGCTGTGACGACGGGGTCGAGCGACTGCAGCACCTCGCGCACGGCCTGATGAAATTCCGGCTCGGCCGGATTTCTGCGGACGACGCGCTCCATCAGACCGTCCAGATAGGGATTCTGAAAACTCATGCGGACTTCCTCCTTATAATCGGGAAGCCGGGGAGCCGGGTAATCTCCGAGCCTCCGCTTTAATTAGGTGCATCGTAACACAACAAAAGGGGCGTGTCAATCGCGGATTTTGCGGTTTTCAATTTTTTATGTATCTCTACAAAAAACATATGTCTTTGGCAAATGGATTTTTCTATTTTCACAAGAGCGAATAATCCTCCGCGCTGCAGCGGACAGATTCGAATAAAAATACCTCATCGGCGGATAATCTCTGCCGATGAGGTATATTTATTCACAAAGAAGCGCTCATCGCGCCGGCTTCTGCGCGCGCGTGGCCACGAAGCTGGGGATGCGGTGGTCGTGGAGGTTTCCCTCGCCGTTGATGTCCTCGTAGAGGTGCGTGAGGACGAAGCCGGCCTCGAGCTGGCCGCCGAGCTGCTCGTCGAGCGTGTGGGAAAACTGCAGGCCGCAGTCGGAGTCCGCGAGCTGCTTCCGCTGCTCCGGATTTTGCAGCGGATTGAAGGGAAACGTGTTGAGAAGGGTCGTCTCCGCGTCGTCGAAGATGAAATTGACGCCGTTGTCCAGCCCCGCGAGCAGCACGCCGCCCGGCGAGAGCACGCGGAAGCACTCCCGGAAGATCGGTTTGACCTGCTCCACATAGCTGTTGGAGACGGGATGGAAGATCAGATCGAACGAAGAGTCGGCAAACGGCAGGGGCTTTGTCATGTCGGCCCGGACGACGGTGATCTCGTAGCCCTCGCGCGCGGCGACCGCGCGTTCGGAGGCGAGCTGCGCGCCGGAGTAGTCCAGCACGGTGCAGACGGCGCCGGCCGCCGAGAAAACCGGCATCTGCTGTCCGCCGCCGCTGGCAAGGCCCAGGACCCGCTTCCCGCGCAGGTCCCCGAACCAGGCGCGCGGAACCGGCTTCGTGGGCGTCAGCAGCACCTGCCAGTCGCCCGCGAGGGCGCGGACGTATTCCTCATGCGAAAGGGGCCTGCCCCATTCCCAGCCCTCCGCGACCCAGCGGTCGATGGTCCGGGCGTTTTCTTCCTGATAGTCCATGGAACCTCCTGACTGTATCCAAGCCGCGCGGAGTCTGCCCGCAGAAGCGCGGCGGCTTATTTCGGCCGCGTCAGCCCCACAGGGCCGAGAGCATCGGAATGATCTGCTTTTTCCGCGACACGACGCCGGGGAGGAAGCAGGTGTGATCCTTGAGCTGGGTGTTGAAGGCCTGCGTGAAGATGTCCTCGTCGCCGAGGTAGATGAGCTGTGTGCCCTCGAGCAGCACGTCCGTCAGCATGAGGATCATGAAGCTGTAGCCGCGCTCGTCCATGGCCTTCTGCATGACCTCCAGAAATTCCGCCTTGCGTCCGAGCATCTGCTTGGAGTTGAGGCAGGTGATCTGGCTGACGCCGAAATCGTGGCCCGCGATGTGGAAATCCTTGAAGTCGGTGAACAGCAGCGTGTCGGCGGGCTTGTCGTCGGCGAGGGAGGCCGAGAAGATCTCCTTGCCGAGCGCCTCGAGCGAGACGTTCGCGATGCGCGCCATGCGGTCGGCCATGCGGTGGTCGCGGTAGGTGCACGTCGGGGATTTGAACATGACCGTGTCCGCGACGATGGCGGCGGCGATCAGGCCGGCCAGCTTCTCGGAGGGCATGAGGCCCTTCTCCTGATACATGCTGGCGATGATCGTCGCGGTCGAGCCGACAGGCTCGTTGCGGAAGTAGATGGGCGAGCCCGTCTGGATGTCGGCCAGGCGGTGGTGGTCGATGATCTCTAGGATCTCCGCCTGCTCGAGCCCCGGTACGGACTGCGAGGCCTCGTTGTGATCGACGAGCACGACGCGCTTGCGGCGCGGCTTGATGAGATGATACCGCGACAGCGTGCCCACGACCTTCTCGTTTTCGTCGAGGATCGGGTAGCTCTTGTGGCGGCTTTTGAGCACGACCTCCTTCACGTCGTCGAGGAAGTCGGTCAGATGGAACGCCTCGAGGTCGTCCGTCCGGCACACGCGCTGGACGGGGATTGCGTGGTAGATCATCCGGGCCGCCTTGAACGCGTCGTACGGCGTGGCGATGATGCAGGTGGCGGTCGGCAGCGCGCGCAGCTCCTCGGACAGCTCCGACTGGCAGACGATCAGGCAGCTCACGCCCAGCTCGATGGCGCGCCTGGCCATGTCGGGCTGCTGGCCGCAGATGACGACGGACTCTTTTTTGGAGAAGAGCAGGTTCGCGTTGTTCTGCGGCAGCGCGATGGAGACCTCGCCCGAGATCGAATCCACAAGGTAGCCGGATTCGTTGATGATCTTGCCGTCGAGCACGCTCAGAAGGTTGAAGACCGGAATGTCCTGCACGACGGGGTCCGTGACCGTCCGCATGTCGTAGGCTGCGATCTCGGCGGGGGAGAGCATCCCGTAGAGCGAGCCGTCCTCCGTCGTGACGGGGATGGAGGGGATGTTTTTGTTCGACTGCAGCGCCGCCCAGGCCCGGTTCACCGTCACCGCGCCGGAGAGGGCGGGCGGGGTGTCGTAGTCGAGGTCGCGCACCTGCGTGCGCATGGTCTGGATGCGGACGGGAGGCTCGAAGCCGAAGCGGCTGAGGACAAGCTGGGTCTCGTCGCTGATGTGGCCCAGACGGGCCGCGACGAACTCGCGGTCGCCCAGCGCGTTGCGCAGCGCCGCGTACGCCATGGCCGAGACGATGGAATCCGTGTCGGGGTTGCGGTGGCCGGTTACATAGATGGGGTCCATAAGCTACCTCCTGTCGTCGGAGACCGCGCCGGCCTCCGGAAAAATCACGCCGCTGCATTTCATCAGGAATCGCGCCGGATAATACCGCGCCAGATAGTTGCTGTCAAACCAGGAAAAACTCGCCTCCGGCAGGTGCAGAAGCTCGGGCGCCTGCGTGCGGAAGATCCGGAAGGTGGTCTCGTCGCCGGACAGAAGCGCGGCCAGCAGCTCGTTTTCGCCCTCGCGGCGCAGACGCTCAAAGCAGCCGTCCATGATGACGGCGCAGTCGCGCTCCTCGGGCGGCGCCAGCAGCTCCTTGTTGCCGAGCCAGAGGAGAAACTCGTCCATGTCGAGGATTGTGCGCGCGGCGGCGTGGCTGAGCGTCTCGAATTCCTGTTTGTCCCGCCGCTTCAGCACGTCGATGAGATATGTGAAAATATCGTCGTCGAGACATACGCTGTCGAGAAAGACCTCGTAGATCTCGCGCACCTCCGAGCGGACCGGCTCGGCCTCCGGGGGCGCGGCGGGGGGCTCGTCCCGGCCGAACGCGTCGTATTCCGACTGCGGGATCTCCAGACCAGACTCTGCCGCGCAGGCCCGCACGAACGCGGGGACGCCGGCCTGCCTGATCTGCGCCTGCAGCGCGGCCGCGCGCGCCTCTTCCCCGCCCTCCGGCAGCGAAAAGCCGGCCGGGGCCAGCCGCTTGCCCTCGCAGATTTCCGAAAGGAACTGCATACAATACTCAAAAAGCGTCATAACCGTACTCCAATGCAAATTTACAGCAATATTCTACCATCGCACGGAGGGAATGTCAAAGGAAACGGGGACCGGAGACAAATTTCCGGCAAATTCGCGTCCGGACTGGATTGCCGGGGGAATCTGTGCTAGAATACCCATGACGGAAGGGGGCATTCCCATGGAAAAGACCTTTGCCGGCTACTGCCGCAGTCAGGACGGGCCGCGCATCGTGCTGCTGGAATGCGAATCCGGCGAGCAGCCTGAGATCGACTGCGATTACGCGTCCTGCATCCACGCGGCGGCCTGCCCCATCGGCAGGGCGCTCCGGGAGGAGCTGGACAGACAAAATGGGAGAACGCTATGAAAATCTGTCTCTACGGAGCATCCAGCGCGGCGCTGGATGAGAGCTATCTGAAAGCGGCCGGCGCGCTCGGCAGCGCCATCGCGCTGCGCGGCCACAGCCTGGTCTACGGCGGCGGCGCGCAGGGCGTCATGGGCGCGGCGGCGCGCGGCGTGCGGGAAAACGGCGGCGCGGTCGTCGGTGTGGCGCCGAAATTTCTCAACGCGGACGGCATCTTATACAACTGCTGCAGCGAGCTGATCTTTACGAATACGATCCGCGAGCGCAAGCAGATCATGGAGCAGCGCGCCGATGCGTTCATCATGGCCCCCGGCGGCTTCGGCACGTTCGAGGAATTTTTCGAGATCCTCACGCTCAAGCAGCTCGGGCGCCACAACCGGCCGGTCGCCATCTTCAACACGAACGGCTATTTTGACGAGCTGCAGAAGTTCATCGAGACCGGCGTGCGCGAGAAATTCATCAGCGAGCCCTGCCTCGACATCTACCTTATCACCGCGGACCCGGACGAGCTGCTGACGTATTTCGAGACCTACGACCCGACCGCGGTGGACGTGAAGCATCTGAAAAACATCTGAGGAAACAGGAACTTTTTTGACGGGGCAGCGTCTATTCAGCAAACAAACGCCGGCGCGGAGACGGAAGGCCGGCGGGTCATACGGAAAGGGGATGCGTATTTATGCCAGGTCCGGGCGGAAGAGGCGGTTTTGGCGGCGGAGGCGGCTTCGGCAGATTCGGCGGTCCGCGCGGGGGAGGCCCCGGCGGCGGAATGGGCGGCGCGTTTTTCGGAGGCCCGCGGGGACCCGGCTTTGGGCCGCCGCCTCCTCCGGGGCGAGGCTGCGGCTGCTGCGGCCCCATCTGCTGCGCGCTGGGCGTTTTGTCGCTGGCCGTCATCGGCGGCGTCACCGCGCTGCTGTGCGCGATCTTCTGACACAGGCACAAAAAGAGCCTGCTGCAAATTTGCGGTTCCGACCGCTTTGCAGCAGGCTTTTTTTACTTTTTCAGCCTCACAGGGACAGCGAGGAGTGCACCCACAGGAGCCGGGCTGGCTTGGTGGAGATGTTGACCCAGGAATGCGTGTCGGAGCCGCGGTAGCAGAAGGTGTCGCCGGGGTGGAGGATATAGGGCGGATCGCTGTTGACGGTGATCTCGATCACGCCGCTCAGAATATAGATGAGCTCCTCGCCCTTGTGCGTGTGCGGCGTGAGGTTGCCGCTGCCGGGGTCCACCGTGCAGAGCACCGGATACATGAGGTGCTCCTTGAGCGCGCTCAGCGAGTACATCGTGAGGCCGGGATCGCTCTTGAGCTGGATGGGGTCGCCGCAGCCCTTGCGCACCAGCCGGCTTTCGGCGGCGGCGGGCTCCATGAAGTAGAGCGGACTCTCGTGATAGAACAGCGCCAGCTTGTTGAGGATGTCGAGGGACAGATTGGCGTTCCCGTTTTCCAGCTTGCTCAGATGCGCCGCGGAGATGCCGACCTCGCGGCTGACCTCCTCCAGCGTGTAGCCCTGCTGCTCGCGGATCTCCCGCCATTTTTTGCTGATGAGCTTTTTGGAGTAATAATTCTCCTTCTGCTGATCGACGTACCGCTCCACCTCGGAGTCGGTTGCGGCGGGCAGCAGGAGCTTGATGGCATGCGTGCCCATGTGCTTGTCCACGGAATACTCCCGGATCTTTTTGAGCAGCTCGATGTCGTCGAGCGTAAAGATACGGTAGTTGCTGGCGGAGCGCCGGACGGTGATCAGGCCGCTCTTTTCCCAGTTCCGGATCGTGGCGGAGACCACGCCCAGCATTTTCGCCACCTGCTTGATGGTGAAGGTCATATTGTCGTCGTGATTCTGATTCATGATTCGGCCACCGAAAGAACCGTATAAACGGTCCCGTTCCCTGAAAAGTATTGCCTGAACAACTGCGGCAACGTATATGTTATCTTACCGTTTTCTGCCGGAAAAGTCAAGGAACACGGCGAAAACGCCGCCGCACGGCGAAATTTGTGCGGCGGCGCTGTGATGCTCAGAACAGGCGGATGCGCGCGTCCACCGCGAAGAAGCGCTCCCGGTCCTCGTCGTATACGAGCGGGTTGAGGTCCATTTCGCAGATTTCGGGGAAATCGAGCAGCAGCGCGTTCAGCTGCATCAAAAGCTGGCGCAGCTGCGCCGTGTTGACGCGGTGGCTGCCGCGGTAGCCCTCCAGGAGCTTCCGGGCGCGCAGGCTGCGCAGCATCCGGTCGGGGTCCTCCGGGCTGAGCGGCACATGGCCGAAGGCCACGTCGTCCAGCACCTCTACCAGCGTGCCGCCAAGGCCGACGAGCACGCTGTGGCCCAGCGCGGGATCGAACGACGCGCCCGCGATCAGCTCCAGACGGCCGGCGATCTGCTCCTGCACGAGCATGCCGCGCATGCCGGGGAACTGCTCCCGCCACTGGCGGAAGAGGCTGCGCAGCTCGTCCGTGCTGCGGACGCCGAGCCGGACGCCGCCCACGTCGGATTTGTGGATGACGTCGGGGTGGTCGAGCTTGGCCGCGACCGGCCACGCGAGGCCGAGCGAGTCGAGGTCCGCTTCCTGCGCGGCGAAAAAGCTTTTGGCGGCGGGGATGCCGTAGAGCGCGAGCAGCTGCTCACAGGCAGCCGGCGGCAGATAGCAGCCGGGAGCCGTCTGCGAGAGCAGCCGCGCGGCGGCGGCGCGCGCTTCGGGCGGCAGAGGCGCGGGCGCTTCGGTCGGAAGACCGGCCGGGCGCTCGACCATGTAGGCCATCGTGCGCACCATCTGATCGGGGAAGGAGAAGGTCGGAATGCCGCCCCGCTTCATGACGGCTCTGCCCGCCGCGCCCAGCGTGGGGCCGAAGAAGCAGGAAAAGATGGGAATGTCCGTTGTGCGGAGGATGTCCACCATGGCCTTCGCAACCTCGCCCGTATCGACCGTGGCGGGCGGAACGCAGTCGATGACGAGCGCGTCGTACCTGCCGCTCGCGATCATTGCGCGCGCAGCGGCGGCATAGTGGGCCGGCGGCGCGGGGGCGACGAGATCGAGCGGGTTGTGCGTGGAGGCCTCGGGCAGAAGCTGCCCGGCCAGCGCCTCGCGCGCGGGCGCGTCCAGCTCCGGCAGCTGAAAGCCGTATTTGACGAGCGCGTCCGTCGTGAGCGTGCCGAGCCCGCCCGCGTTGGAGATGATGCCGACGCGGCGGCCGCGCAGACGCGGCATCTTGCTCATGGCCGAGGCTAGCAGGAACGCGTCCTCCAGATTCTCCGCGCGCAGAATCCCGCACTTCGCAATGAGCGCGTCGGCGACGCGGTCGTTGCCGGCGAGCGAGCCCGTGTGCGAGCTGGCGGCGGCGGCGCCGGCCGAGGTGCGGCCGGACTTGACGAGGATCACCGGCTTGGTGACGCCGCGCATCACGCGCTCGAAGCGCTGCGGCTGCGGAATCGTCTCCATGTACATGCAGATGAGCTTCGTGTTCGGGTCGCGCTGGAGCATGGGCAGCAGATCGCAGGGGTTGAGGCTCGCCATGTTGCCGAGCGAGACGACGACGGAGAAGCCGACGTCCAGCTCTCCGGCAAAGTCGATGAGGCTCGCGCCCAGCGCGCCCGACTGCGTGAGAAACGCGACGTGGCCCTGCGGCGGCGTCTGGGAGAGGATCGTGGCCGACAGCCTGACGGCGGCGTCCGTATTGGCGACGCCCATGCAGTTCGGCCCGATCATGCACATGTTGTATTTGTCTACGATCGCCATGAGCGCGCGCTCCCGCGCCGCGCCCTCGGCGCCGGTCTCGCGGAAGCCCGCCGTGATGCACACGAGCGCGGGGACGCCCTTTTGCCCGCACTCCTCCGCAACGGCCAGCGCGCCGGCGGAGGGGACGGAGAGCACGGCCAGATCGACCGGGCCGGGGATGTCGCGAACAGACGCATAGCCCGGCACGCCCAGCACGCTTTCGGCCTTGCGGTTGACGGCGAAGAGCCTGCCGGGATAGCCGATTTCCTGCAGATTTTGAACGATTGCCTTTCCGATGCCGGGCCGGGATGAGGCCCCGATCACGGCGACGGACTCCGGCCGCAGCAGCTTTTCGGGGTGCCGCTCGAAGGCGGGACGGTTCTCGGACCAGTTTTCGATCGTCAGCCCGCCGGGGGCCGGCTCGCCGCGAAAGAAGAGCGCGCCGGACTCGTCGGTGGCATAGCTGCCGAGCGCCAGCTCCAGCAGCGTGCGCGCGCCGACCAGGCGGCTCTGCTCGTTGACAAGCTTCAGATAATACCGGAAGCGCTCCTCCGGGTCCGTGTGCAGCGAATAATCCACCGGCACCGGCTCCGAGCGCACGAGCAGCGGGCCGGCGTCCAGCTCGCGGGTCGCGATGTGGGAGCTGGCGCGCAGATACGGCAGACGCCGGTCGAGCGCGGCCTGGATTCCGTTCGCGCCGGCCAGAACGCGGCGGCCGGTATCGTCCGTCAGCGCGAGATCGCCGGGGTGGACGTTCACGACCAGATACTGCTCGAGCAGCACGTCGGTCGTCGCCCAGACGTAGCCCGCCAGCAGAATCACGTCGGCGCGGCAGTATGCCACGCGCGCCAGCGCCTCGCGGTCGTATTCCGCACGCAGTTCGCGGTCGCGGAGCGGCTTGCCGCGCACGGCATAGTAATCCCGGATGTCGAGCGAATGCACGGGGATGCCGCAGCGCCGGGCTGTTCCGACGGCGCCGGCCTCCGGGCTGTCGGTAAAGACGCCGACGATCTCAAAGGGGCAGCCCTCCGGCGTTTTTTCCATGGCGAGCTGCAGCTCGTAGGCCTTCCAGAGCGTGTTGCCGGAGCCGGAGCAGTAGCCGAGCACGCGCAGACGCCCTCTCGCGGAATTGACAATGGGCTTCAGCATATCCCCACCTCAGCCCAGATACGTGCGGATCACATCCGCCAGGATGGGGATGCCGCGCCGGATGTCGTCGCTGCTGGGCGTGGAGTAGTTGAGGCGGAACGAGGGGCAGGGGAGCGTGTCGTCCGCCATGAACGAGCAGCCGGGCACGAACGCGACGCCGCGCTCGACCGCGAGCCGCGCGAGGGGCATGGTGTCGCAGCCGTCGGGCAGGGTGCACCAGAGGAACAGGCCGCCCTCCGGCCGCGTATAGACCGCGCGGGGGTCAAAGGTCTCGTCCATGAGGCCCAGCATCAGGTCGCACTTGTCGCGGTAGATGCCGCGGATGCGCTCGATGTGCGCGTCCACGTCGTAGTGGGACAGGAAGCGCTCGGTGACAATCTGGAAGAAAATATTCGTGTGGCAGTCGCCGACCTGCTTGGCGACGATCAGCCGCTGCATGATGGGCTGGGGCGCGCAGATGAAGCCGATGCGCATGCCGGCGGAGATGATCTTGGAATAGGTGCCGTTGTAGACGACGATGCCGGCCTCGTCCATCGACTTGATGGTCGGCAGGTCCTCGCCGCGGAAGCGCAGCTCGCCGTACGGATTGTCCTCGAGAATGATGATCCCGTGCCTGGCGCAGAGCTCGTAGACGGTTTTGCGGCGGGCCAGGCTCATCGTCTTGCCGCTGGGGTTCTGGAAGGTCGGGATGACGTAGAGCAGACGGACGTTCTTTTCGTGCAGGATGGCCTGCTCGAGCTTGTCCGCGTCGATGCCCTCCTCGTCCATCTCAATGCCGACGACGTGCGCGCCGTGCGATTTGAAGGCGTTGATGCCGCTCACAAAGGTGGGGCTCTCCATCAGGACGGTGTCGCCCGGATTGCAGAGCACCTTGGGCGTGATCTCCAGGCCCTGCTGGCCGCCGGTCGTGATGATGACGTCGTCAAAGCTGCGGCCGATGCCGAACACGTCGCGCAGGCGCTCCTTCGTTTTGGCCCGCAGCGGCGCGTATCCCTCCGTGACGCTGTACTGCAGGGATTCGACGGCCTGATTGGCAAAAATGTATTCGGAAATCTCGTGCACCTCGCGGACGGGAATCGCCTCGCTGGAGGGGCTGCCGGTGGCAAAGGAGATCGTCTCCGGCTTCTGCGCGATGATCTTCAGGATCTCGCGGATGGCCGAGGGCTTGACATTCTGGATGCGGTCGGAAAATACATATTCCATGCTGAATCGTCCTTTCTCCAGGCGGAATACGCCGTGTCATAGATTCCATTCCAGTGTAGCACAAGTTTTAACATTGTCAATAATAATAGTAAAGATAAGCAAGTATCGTTTAGAATGCTCAATATATGGATGCGATAATTATGAAACATATCCAAATTATAAAGGAAAATAGCAGAATTGATGCGCTAATATGCCAAAACGGCGGGAAAAGAGGACTGCAGAGCAGGAAAAGGAGAAATTCATAACACTATCAAGATTATTGACAATGTTACGACAATAATCTATGATAGGCAGAGAAGAGAACGATCCCGCGTGACGCACGCAGGCTTATCAATGAAGGAGGAACGAACATGAGCTACAGAGAACCCGGGAAATGGTGGGTCAGTCCCGCGAACGACGCCCCGGAGGTCAGGCAGAGCTTCAGCTTCCCGAAGCAGATCGAGATTCTCGACACGACGCTCCGCGACGGCGAGCAGGAGCCCGGCATCGTATTTTCCAAGGAGGACAAGATCGCCATCGCCAAAAAGCTTGACGCCGCGGGCGTGCAGCGCATCGAGGCCGGCACCCCCGCGACCTCGGAGGAGGACGCCGCCGCGATCCGCGCCATCAGCGCGCTCGGCCTCAACGCCAAAATCTACTGCTTCGTGCGCAATGTGAAGAGCGACATGGACCTGGCCAAGAGCTGCGGCGTCTACGGCGTGCTGACCGAGGTGCCGGGCAGCGAGCACATGCTGAAGGGCGGCATGGGCTGGACGGCGGAGAAGGCCATCGCCACGGCCTGCGAGTCCACCCGCTACGCGCATGAGCTGGGGCTCAGCGTGACGTTCTTCCCGGCCGACGGCTCGCGCGCGAATCTGGATTTCCTCTGCAACACGCTCAACGCGATCATCGACGGCGGCGGCTATGTGGATTCCATCGCGCTCGTCGATACGTTCGGCGCGTTCTCGCCCGAGGGCGCCGCGTACACGGTCAAAGAGCTCCTGCGCCGGGTCGGAAAGCCGGTCGAGGCGCATTTCCACGAGGACTTCGGCCTCTCCGTCGCGACGACGATCGCGGCGCTGAAGGCGGGCGCCTGCTGCGCGCACGTCACGGTCAACGGCATCGGCGAGCGCGCGGGCAGCTGCCCGCTGGAGCCGCTCGTCATGAGCCTGCTGTGCCTGTACGGACAGGACACGGGCGTGAAGCCGGAGCTGCTGCTGGACCTGTCGCGCGAGGTGGCCGAGCGGTCGGGCAAGCCCGTGCCGCCGACCAAGGCCATCGTGGGAAACCGGCTCTTCGGATGGGAGACGGGCCTGCCGGTGGGCTACTGGAAATCCTGCAAGGACATCGACCCGCTCATCATGCTGCCCTACAGCTGGAATATGACGGGCCAGCACGAGCCGCACATCTACATCGGCAAGAAGAGCGGCGCGGCGAACGTCGCGCTCTACAACGAGCGGCTGGGCCTGCCCGCCATCGAGGACAAGGAGACGGTCAAGCGGCTGCTCGGCACCGTGAAAAAACTGGCCATGGAGAAGAAGCGCGACCTGACAGACGAGGAATATCTGCAGCTGTATCACGCGCTGTGAGCTGTTGAAGCCAGGCGGACAGGCCGCCTGCGGAAATAGAGAAAGGGAGGAAACGTATGTCTGACAATGCAAACAGCACCCTCAAACCCAAGCGCGAGCAATGGGGCGGCCGGCTTGGATTCGTCCTTGCGACGGCAGGCTCCGCCGTCGGTCTCGGCAACATCATGAAGTTCCCGTACATGACGGGGCAGAATGGCGGCGCCGCCTTCGTGTTCGTCTACATCATCGTCAACTTTGTGATCGGCGCGGCCATGCTCCTCTGCGATTTCCTGATCGGCCGCAACGGCAAGGCCAACGCGGTGGAGAGCTACCGGAAGATCTGCAAGCGGTTCACCTGGATGGGCTACCTCGGCATGTTCGGCGCCGTACTGGCCCTGTCCTACTACGCGGTGTTCGGCGGCTGGATGCTCTACTACATGTTCACGTCCTTCACCACGCTCGCGCAGATCGATCCGTCGGGCGTCGGCAACTTCTTCGGCGGCTTCATCAGCGCCACCTGGCAGCCGATCGTCTTCCAGATCATCTTCCTCATCCTGACCATGGTCATCGTCATGGGCGGCATCAAGAAGGGCATCGAAAAGGCCAACAAGATCATGATGCCCGCGCTGATCGTCATTCTGCTCATCCTGATCGTCCGCGTGCTGACGCTCCCCGGCGCGGCCGAGGGCATCAAGTTCTATCTCAAGCCCGATTTCTCGCTCATCACCCCGGCGGTCTTCGCCGCCGCCGTCGGACAGGTGTTCTTCTCCCTGAACGTCGGCACCACCGGCATGGTCGTCTACGGCAGCTACCTGTCTGAAAAAGAGAACGTGCCCAAATCGACCGCGATGATCGTCATGACCGACTTCTCCGTCGCGTTCCTCGCGGGCCTCATCGTGATCCCCAGCGCCTTCGCCTTCGGCATCGAGCCGACCTCCGGCGTTTCGCTTCTGTTCATCACGATGCCCAGCCTCTTCCAGCAGATGCCGCTCGGCAGCGTGCTCTGCTTCCTGTTCTTCGTGCTGCTGCTCTTCGCCTCGCTGACCTCCTCCATTTCGATTCTGGAGATCTGCGTCCCGTACCTGACGGAGTCGTCCCACGAGAAAATCAGCCGCAAGAAGGCCTCCATCATCGTCACCATCGTCTGCTTCGTGTTCGGCGTGCCCGTCAGCCTCGGCTTCGGCGCGTGGAGCAACGTGACCATCTTCGGCCTCGGCTTCTTCGATCTCTACGACAAGTTCATCTGCATCATCGCCTATCCGCTCATCGCCATGTGCACCGCCATCATGGTCGGCTGGGTCTGGAAAAAGGACAAGGCGCTCGACGCCGTCAGCAACCACCACACGCTCAAAAACAACAAGCTCTACAACACCTGGTTCTTCATCGTCAAGTACATCGCGCCCGAGATTCTGTTCATCGTCGTGCTGATCGGCCTCGGCATCATCAAATAACGCGCAGAAACAGTTCATGGCGCGCCGCAGAACAAAAATCTGCGGCGCGCCATGTTTTGTCTCAAAACGGCTGCTTTCCGGCGCGGTGGACGTCAATCTGGTCGATCACCGCGTTGGTGCGGTGCTCCAGGAGAAACGCGGCGATCTCGGCGACGTCCTCGGGGAGGATCATGCCCTCGGGGCTCAGGTCCGGCCGCGCGACGCGGACCATGTCGGTGAACACGCCGCCCGGACTGATCAGATGGACGCGGATGCCCTCGGAATAGACCTCGTTCGCCAGCGACTTGGACATGCCGGCCAGCGCGTGCTTGGAGGCGGAATAGGCGCTCTGCAGCGGATAGCCCTTCTGCGCGCAGACGGAGGCGATGTTGACGATCTCCGCCCGGTCGGAGGCCCGCAGGTACGGCAGCGACGCCTGCATGAGCAGGAACGGCGCGCGCGCGTTGAGCGCCATGATGCGGTCGTACTCGGCGGCCGTCGTCTCGGCGAAGGGGCGCGAGAGCGCCATGCCGGCGCAGTTGACGAGGATGTCCAGCTGCCCGAACCGCGCCTGCGCGCGCCGGGGACAGTCCAGCAGAAACGCGTCGTCGAGCAGGTCGCCCGCAAGCAGCAGGCAGTCCGCGCCGTCCGGCAGCGACGCTGCCGTATGGCGCAGCTTCTCCTCGCTGCGCCCGCAGAGCGCGAGCCGGACGCCGCTCCGGGCCAGCCGCATCGCGATGCAGGAGCCGATGCCGCCGCTCGCGCCGGTGATCAGCGCGGCGCGGCCCGCCAGCTTCTCCATGGCGCTGCCTCAGCCGGCGAACGCGGCCAGCGCGGCGGTGTCGAGCTTGTCGAAGCCCTGCAGGAAGGGGAGCAGCTCCCGCGCGATCGTGAGCACGCCGCCCGCGGAATCGGATTCGATGTTGAGCGGCATCAGCGGGTCGTGCAGGCTCAGGCGGAGCAGGAACCAGCCGTCGCCGTGCGCCTTGTCGAGATTGACGCGGACGCCCTCGAAGTTGTCCGGCGCGAGCTGCCAGCCGGGCTGCTTCTGCGCATACGCGTTCAGCGCGTCGATGACGGACTGGCCGTAGGGCTTGAAGTTGTCCAGCAGCAGGTTCATGCGGAATTCGCGGCTCTCGGCCGGCTCGGCCAGATCGGCGATCAGCGATTCGAGCGTGTAGCCCTCTTTTTTGCCGCGCGCGAGCTCGACAAGCAGCTTGGTGACGAGATACGCCCCGTCGTCGAGGAAGTAATTTTCCTTCAGCGCGCCGTGACCGGAGGTCTCCATGGCAAGCTGGCTGTCCTGCCCGGCGGCGTTGAGGCGGATGGACTCGTTGATGACGTTGCGGTAGCCGCGCTGGAAGCGGCGGTGGATGCCGCCGTGCCGCTTGATGAACGCGGCGAGCCCGGTCGAGGTGATGGAGTCGGTCACGATCGTGGTGCCGGGGTGGTCGCGCAGCAGGATCGCGGACATCATGGCGATGATGCGGTTGCGGTTGAGCTCGGAGCCGTCGGAGAGCACCGCGCCCGCGCGGTCCACGTCGGTGTCGAAGATGATGCCGAGGTCGGCATGGTTCTCGCGGACGGCGTCGATGATCGAGGCCATGGCCGTCTCGTTTTCCGGGTTCGGGATGTGGTTGGGGAAGCGGCCGTCCGGCTCGAGATAGCGGCTGCCGGCCGTGTCCGCGCCGAGCGGCTTGAGGACGCTGTCCACATAGAAGCCGCCCGCGCCGTTCCCGGCGTCCACCACGACGCGGAAGCCGCTCAGCGGATGCTCGCGGCCCGCCGCGGCGCGCACCTTCTGCGTGAGGATGTTCGCGTAGGCCGGCATGAATTCGCCCCTGCCGACGCTGCCGGCCGGCAGGCCGGTGCGGCCGTCGGACGCCGCGAGCGAGAGAATGGCGGCGATGTCCCGCTTTTCCAGCCCGCCGTCTTTTGTAAAGAACTTAAAGCCGTTGCGGTTGAAGGGGAGATGGCTCGCCGTAATCATCACGGACGCGTCGTAGAGATAGCCCTCGGTCACGGTGCACATGAACATGGCGGGCGTCGAGGCAAGGCCCAGCTCGGTGACGCACAGGCCCTCCGCGGCCATGGCCTGGCAGATCCACCCGCTGAGCGTCTCGCCGGAGAGCCGGGAGTCGCGTCCGACCGCCACGCGGAAGTCGGTCTTGTCCGGCTCGCGCGCGCGCAGCCAAAGGGCGAAGCCGCGTCCGATGTCGCGGCAGGCCTGCTCGGTCAGGTTGACGTGCTGGCCCTCGATCCCCTCCAGCGCGACGCCGCGGATGTCGCTGCCGTTTTGTAATTTCTGGTAATCCATGCTGCAATCCTCCTGTCATTCGTTGGTGCTTTCAACAGCTCCATAATACCACCAAAAACAACGAAAGGCAACACAAAAAGAGGCAAAAACCTGCCGCAGGCCGGGGTCCGTGTGGGACCGCCGCCTGCGGCAGGCGTGGTTTTCATCAGAACTGGGACAGACGCTGGAGGATGGCCGCGGTCTCGGCCCGGGTCAGGGAGGCCTGCGGGCGGAACGCGCCGTTGGAGCCCTGCAGGATCGTGAGGCTGGTGCAGAGGGCCACGCCGTCGGACGCCCAGGAGGAGATCTGCGCGGCGTCGGAATAGACGTCCGTCGTGCCGCCCGGCTGCGCCTTGCCGAGGCTGGTGAGATAGCGGCTGACGACGGTCGCCATCTGCTCGCGCGTCAGCAGACTGCCGGGATGGAACGCGCCGTTGTAGCCGCCCATGAGCCCGGACTCGTCCGCCCACTTGGCGTAGGGAGCCAGCGCGTCGGTGGCGGCGACGTCGGAGTAGGGCGAGGCGGTCTGCTCACCGTAGGTGCCGAGCACGCCGGAGAGCTTGCCCAGTGCGGTGACAAATTCGCCTCTGGTGATCGGGTGATTGGGCAGCACGTGCCCGTCGGCGTCCTTCTGGAGGTAGCCGTTGTCCAGACAGAAGGTGAGCGCGCCGTAGGCCCAGTGCTCCGCGAGCTTGCTCTCGTCGTAATAGTTTGAGGCAATCTCGTCGGCGCTCAGGTTGACGCCCTTGTTTTTGGCGTCGTAATAGATGACGCCGTTCTGCGGCGTGATGCCGCGCCGCAGGAGCAGATCGTGGACGGTGACGAACTCATAGCCCTTGGCCTGCAGCTGGTCGATGGCCGCCAGCGCCCCGTTGACGCTCGTCTTGTAGATGTCGTGCACCAGGATGATGCAGCCGTCATAGGCGGCGGAGACGATGTGCTTGCAGACGGTGTCGGCGTTGAAATACTTCCAGTCCTCGGGGTCGACGGACCAGCAGATGAGCGGCGCGTCGGCCGCGGCGCGGACGGTGCTGTTCGCATTGCCGTAGGGCGGACGGATGTAGTAGGTCTGGTCGCCGCCGGCCGCGACGAGCAGCTCGCGCGTGGAGTTGATCTCCGAGGTGATCGCCGAGGCGGAGAGCTTGTTGAGATTCGAGTGGTTGTAGGTGTGGTTGGCGAGCTGGTGGCCGCCGGCCAGGATGTCCTTGAGCGTGTCCGGATACTGCACCGCGCGGTAGCCGGAGACGAAGAACGTCGCGTGGACGTTCCGCTTCGCGAGCTCCGACAGAAGCGTTTCGGTGTAGGCGCCGGGGCCGTCGTCAAAGGTGATGGCGGCGAGCTTGGCGCCGCTTTCCGCGGCGTGCACGGGCAGAGGCAGCAGGCTGAGGGCGAGCAGGAGGCTGCAGAGGATTTTTAGAAATTTACGCATAATACCGGCCTTCTTTCAAAACACCAGTATCATACCAAATTCGACCGAACATGACAATATGAGGCAGCGGGAATTATGATTTATTAAGAATCGGCAAAGGGGCGGAAGCCCAGCTTGTCCAGATACGCGAGCGTCCGCGAGGCCTCCTGCGAAACGGTGAAGCTGTAGTAGGCCGTGACGCCGAAGGCGTCTGTCAGATCGAAGCTGACGCTGACGTACGGGTCGCTCTTGGACTGCGAGCCGGTCGTCCGGAATTCGGTCTGGCCGAGCGTGCCGTCCTCAATATCCGGAAGGATGCAGTCGGTGAAGAGCGCATATGCCTCCCGGCTGTTCAGATCGACGGAGTCATAGGTGCTGCCGTCGGCGTCGGTGGAGCCGCTGACGGAGCAGTAGGAGAAATTCCGTGCGCTGAGCTCCCAGGCGGGGGAGGAGCGCGAGAGCACCACCGGCACGGCGTTGTACAGGGCGGAAAACCGCCCGATCAGGCTCTCCGGGTCGCTCTGCGTTTCCGCGGTGACGGCCGCGGTGTATTTCCGCGTGAACTGCTTGCCGTTTTTCAGCGTGTATTCAAGGTAGAAGCTCTGCCCGTAGCTGTCGCTGGAGCGCAGATGTCGCAGCTGCCGCTCCACCTCGGGCTGGTTGTCCAGCAGGTATTTCTGGAGCGCCGTCGTCTGCGCGATCACCGCGGGATCCGTGACGGAGCCGACGGTGTCGTCCCGATAGGTCATCACGCGCACGGAGGCGATCTCGTCCGTATCGGGCAGACGGCCGGAGTAGCCGAAAATGTCCAGCCTGGCTGAGCCGAAGACGATCAGAATGACGGCGCAGCAGACAAAGTAGCCCCACCAGCCGTCGGAGAACACCCGGAGCGTTTTCTGCAGCATCATGCGCGCGGCAAAGTAGCCCAAAAAGGCCCCGGCGAGCAGGCAGGTGAGCACGAGCGGGAAGTTGGAGGACAGCGACTGCGCGCCGAGCAGGAACAGGATGAAATAGCCCAGGACGAACGAGCAGCCGATGGTGAAGAGGTACAGAAAGCAGGGACGCAGCGCGCGGACGGCGATGACGTCGCCGCAGAGCTCCATCTCGCGCGAGCGGTAGAGGAAAAACGCCAGCACGGCGAACAGCACCCCGACCGCGCCGAGGATCAGCAGATACTGCCAGCCCTGGAAGCCGTAGCCGACCGTGTCGTAGACGGCGGTCTCGCCGTTATAGACGTAGATGCTGCGCGGCTGAACGCCGCCCTCGAGAAAACAGATGAGGGGGGAGAAGCGCATGGCGACCGAGCCGCCGGACTCCGGCATGCCGTACACGAAGGCCTCGAGCAGCGCGTGCACGATTTTGTCGAGCACGTAGACGGCGCAGTTGAACACGAGATAGAAGATCGGCATGGCAGCCACCTGCCCGACGACCATGCACATCAGCACCGCGAAGCTGTAGAAGAACAGATAGCCGAGGCAGTTCGCGCCCAGCCACTGCAGGCAGGCCCAGGGCTGCGGCAGACCGAGCGAGGCGGCGGCGGCCATGGTGAGCAGGCACACGATCAGGTTCGGCAGCAGCCCGATGAGCAGACCCGCGCAGTACTGCGTCGTAAATACCGTCTGCCGCCGGACGGGCAGTGACGCGTAGAAATAGGCGCTGCGCGAGCGGAACAGCCAGTTGAAGATCAGCCAGGCCGTGGCCAGGCCGTATACGAAGGACACGACGCCGCAGCCGGCGTAGGCGGCGGTCAGGATCGTGTACTGCGCCGACACGGCGGGGCTGCTGCCAGAGCGGGCGACGAGCAGCTGCACGGGAAGTGCGGCGATCCAGAAGACCAGATAGAGAATCCACAGGGGAGCGGTGCGGCGCAGGGCGCGGCGGAAGATCGCGCGGTTAAAGCACGATGTTCTTGACGTCATAGTTGGCACCTCCCAGTTCGTAGATGAAAACCTCTTCCAGCGTCAGCGGCAGCAGGTCGCAGAGCATGGGGTGGCACTGCGCCAGAAGATCCGCCACCTCGTGCTGCCTGCCGCGGAGGATGAGCGTCTGAATGCGGCCGGTCATGGAGCTGTGCAGGATGGTAAGCCCCTCGGGGAGCGGATTCTCCGTCACGAGCTGCACCTTGACCACGTTGTCCTGCAGCTCGGCAAGGGAGCGCTCCAGCAGCATCCGCCCGTGGTGCATGACGCCCACATGGTCGCACACGTCCTCCAGCTCGCGCAGGTTGTGCGAGGAGACGAGCACCGTGGTGCCGCACTCGGCCACGTCGTCGAGCAGGATGCTCCAGATCTGCCTGCGCATGACGGGGTCGAGCCCGTCGATCGGCTCGTCGAGAATGAGATAGTCCGGCTTGATGCAGATGGCGAGCCAGAACATGGCCTGCTTCTGCATGCCCTTGGAGAAGCGGCGGAAGGGCTTCGTTTCGCTGAGCTGGAAAACATCCCGCAGCGCGCTGAAGCGCGACGCGTCGAAGCGCGGGTAGACGCCGCGCCAGAACTGCATCATATCCCGTACGGTGACGCTTCCGGGGACGTAGATCTCGTCCGGGATGAAGGCCATCCGGCTTTTGACCGCGGTATTTTCATAGACCGGCAGACCGTCGATGCGCACGTTTCCGCTGTCCGGCCGGTAGATGCCGGTGATGTGGCGGATCACGGTCGTCTTGCCGGCCCCGTTCGGGCCGATCAGGCCGTAGACGGAGCCCTGCGGCACGGTCAGACTCAGCCCGTCGAGAGCGGGAAAATCGTCAAAACGCTTGGTGAGATTTTGAACCTCAATCATGGGGCAGCGCGTCCTCCTTGTCCAGATCGTCCAAAAACGTATGCAGCTCGCGGGTGCTGAAGCCGAGCGTACGGAGCTCGCGCACGCTGGCGCGGAAGCGCGCCAGGGGCGCGTCCGCGCCCTTTTCCGGCTTCGGAAGCTCCGCGACGAAGGAACCCTTGCCGGCGATGGAGAGAATGACGCCCTCTGCCTCCAGCTCCCGGTAGGCCCTTTGTATGGTGTTGGGATTGATGGCCAGCTCCGCGGCCAGCTCCCGCACGCTCGGCAGCCGGCTGCCGGCGGCCAGCCCGCCGGACAGGATCATCCGGTGCAGCTCGTGCTGAATCTGCTCGTAAATCGGCCGGGAATCCCGGTAATTAATAGAGATCATAGGCGCTTCCCCCGTGACAGCTGTATGAGCTGTAATAGCACAGATAGTATAGCAGATTGCCGCGCTTCCGTCAATGCGGACCACAAATTGCCTGCGGCCAAAGGCGGGCGCCGCTAAGACGGGAAGGCAAGAAAAGCGCGTGACGGGGCATTTTGCCATAAAAATGCCCTCCGCCGGAAAATCCGGCGGAGGGCAGGCATGCGAATTACATGTCGAACGGTTCCATATTGAGGACGGGATGGCCAACCTCGGTGAGGTAGTTGAGAAGCTCCTCGGGGTCGCCGTTCGGGCAGGTGGTTTCGTCGGCGACGAGGTCGGCGAAGTTGTCGATACCGTAGAGCTCCTTGGCGGTCTCGTTGAGCTTGTCGCGGATCTGATCCTTCAGATCCTTCGGCAGCCACACCAGACGCGCGACGCCGCCCTCGGCCTTGAGGAATTTGTGCGAGGCGATGAAGTGCTTGCCGTGGCCCATGAAGCCCGGCGTCTGTACGCCGCCGCCTGTCATGGAGGCCATTTCGGAGAACGTCATGCCGAGCGGCGTCATGCCGGCAAACTCGCGGCTGGTGATGACCACGCCGTTGGAGCACGGCTCAATGCCGCAGATGCATTCGAAGCAGCCGCAGGAGGTCATCGGGTCCTCGAGCAGAGAATAGAGCGTCACGTGCTCGAGCGCGCCGTGGCTGTACTTGTTGACGGCCTCGTCCACGTCCTCGTAGCGGCCGGTGCGCTCGTCGGTGCAGCGCTCCTTGGTGACGACCTGGCAGGGACCCTGCGGGTCGAGCTCGTTCGTGGCCTTCGCGTCGAGCCAGGACACGGCGCCGCACAGGCCGAGACGTTCCGGCGTGACGACGCAGACGTGGCTCGGGGAGAACGCCTGGCACATGATGCAGGAGTAGAACACCGGCACGGATTCGTCGGTCATGGACTTGAGCCGCTCGTCGCGGCGGTCGAAGATCTCGTTGGCCTTTTTGCGCAGCTCCGCGTTCGGCTCGTCGCCGACCACGATGCGGACCTGGCACTTGTCGACGACGGTGTCGAATTCGGACTTGATCTTCGCGTAGAGCACCTCGCCGATGTGGCGCAGGCGGAAGCCGGCCTCGTAGTCGGCCTTGTTGATGCGCACGCGGATCATGTCGCGCTGGCCGGTGTGCATGACGCCCTCGACGCAGTTGAGGAACTGGTGGATCTTGCGCTCGAAGACGGGCTCGAAGTCGGCCTGCATGGCCTTGCCCGCGACCTCGACCGTATAGGAGGCGGAAATCTTGGAGCCGACGGGGATCTCGTCGAGCTCGGGGCCGACGACCTCGATCTTGTGGTCCTCGATGTCGGCCGCGTCGCGCATGACGACGAGCTCGAAGCAGTCCTTGCGGGAGCCGTCGATCTCGACCTGCATGTCGCCCTTGCGGATGATCTCGCCCTCGAAGGCGGAGGAGTAGGAGACGGGGATGTCGATCTTCGTGATCTTGAGCTTGATGCCGCGGGCCTCGAGGGAGGTGTCGATCCAGTCTTTCGTGTTTTCATAGACGATCAGGGACTTCGGGACAGCCCACATGTCGTCGGTGTCGTTCGTGATGACCGGGAAGCCCAGCTTGATCGCGCCGGCGCCGCAGGCGACGGTGATGTCGTTCACGGGCTTGTAGGCGTTGACGAACGCGTTGATGCGGTCGAAGGTATAGCGGTGGAAGCCGTCGCAGTCGCCGGGCTGGATGTTGCCGAAGATCATGGCGGCGCGCACGACAAGCGAGATGACGTGCCCGACGGCCCAGATGTCCTCGCCGGTCGGAACGACGCGGACGGGGAAGCCCATGGCGATGTTGGCCTCATACATCTGCTCGATGATGCCGCCGATGAGGAACACGAAGATGCCGCGGGACTGATAGCCCTTGACGGTCTCCACGGCCTCCTGCACGGAGGGCGCCGGCCCGATCATGACGACGAAGCCGGGGATGTCGCCGGTGACGAGCGGAACGCCCAGCTCGCGCACCTCGGCGTCGGAGAAATGGCCGTGGTACTTGGTGCCCTCATAGGGCGCGGCGCTTTTTGCATACTTGCACGCCTCGATCATTTCGGCGGCGATGGCGGTGCCGACGCCGGACTGGAAGATGGAGTGGGTGCGCGGCTCGCGCAGCATCATGGCCTTGACGTCCGTCAGAGCCGCCTGCAGCTGGCCGACCGTGGTGACTTTTTTACCGATATAGGCATAGATACAGGCCAGAAAATAGGCCGTGTTCGGCATGACCATCGGAGCGTCCGGGCCAAGCTCGGCTGCCAGCGCGTTGACGTCGGCCTCCGCCTTGGCGAACATCTCGTCCGAGCCGCGGAATACTCTTTCAAATAATCCCATTTGTTATGTTTCATTCCTTTCAGAAATACTCGAGTCCATTTTCGCCTTGATCGCGCGGATCTCCTGGAGCGCGCCAGGGCTGCAGTCATACGGGGAGAGGCCTCTCCGGTCGGCGTCGATGACGTCGGAATTGTAATGAATCATACCGAGCAGGCTGCCCTCGGGGATTCTGGACCGGACAAACGCCTCGTCGGACTCGCCGCGCACCTTGTTGGCCACGACGAAGACCTGATAAATCCCGAGGTCGGCGGCGAGCTTTTTGACCTTCTCGTACGTCTGCACGCTGCGCGCGCCGGGTTCGATGACGACGATGAAGCAGTCCACCATGCTCGCGGTGCCGCGGCCCAGATGCTCGAGCCCGGCCTCCATGTCCATGACGACCACGTCGTCCCTGCGGAAGACGAGGCTGGACAGAATCGCCTTGAGCATCACGTGCTCGGGGCAGACGCAGCCGGAACCGCCCGTCTCGACCGTCCCCATGACGAGCAGCTTCACGCCGTTTATTTCGCGCGAATACTTGTCGGGGATGTCGGAGACCTGGGGATTGAGCTTGAAGAACTTGTTGGCGTCGTTCGCGCCGGTGCGCTCCTCGACGAGGGTGCGCATTTTGCAGATCGGGACGATGGCGTTGACCTCTTCTTCACTCAGACCCAGCGCCAGGCCCAGATTCGCGTCCGGGTCCACGTCGGCGGCCAGCACGGTGCGGCCCTCGTCGGCGTAAAGCCGGGCCAGGGTGGACGCCAGCGTCGTTTTGCCGACGCCGCCCTTGCCGGTGATCGCTACTTTCATGGAAAGACCTCGTATTCTCTCAGATTGCCAGCGCCGCGCGCTTTTCCTCGATCGTTTCAATCATGCGGTCGCCGAGCTTTTCAATGTCGGTTTCCACAACGAAATGCGCCTCGACCCATTCCTTGCAGCCGGTCTGGCCCTGCAGCAGCTCCGTGATCTCGGTGGAGCCCTTGGAGTACGGATCGACGCCGAGGAAGGTGTCGATGCCGGTGGCCACGACGTAGTTGCCGATGGAGACGGCCTTTTCGCTCATCCACTCCGGCGCGCAGCCGCACAGCGGGATCTGGGAGATGTTGATGCCCCAGTCCTTCGCAATGTCGGACGCCAGGACCACCATGCGGGAGATGTCCACGCAGGAGCCCATGTGCAGAATGGGCGGAATGCCGACCAGCTCGCAGACGCGCCGCAGGCCCTCGCCGCAGTACTTCGCGGCGTCCGGGTCCATCAGGCCCGCCTTGGCGGCGGCCTGCGCCGAGCAGCCGGAGACGATGACGATGATGTCGTTTTTGAGGAGCTTCTTCATGAGCTCGATGTGCGCGTAGTCGGGCCGCACCTTGGGGTTGTTGCAGCCGACCATCGCGACCGCGCCGCGCAGCACGCCGGACTTCACGCATTCGACCAGCGGCATCATGGTGCCGGTCAGATCGACGTGGCTGTTGGTAACGCCGTCGAGGCACTTCTTGATGGCCTCGACCGAGTAGCCGACGCGGGCCTTGGTTTTGAGATTCGGAATGTTCACAAGCTCGGGCTTGCGGTTTTTAAAGTTTTCAACCGCCAGACGCACGATGGCCTTTGCCTTTTCGGCGGCCGTGGACTCGCTGAACTCGATGAAGTCGGAGTCCGGCATGCGGGCGATGGGGGAGGTGGTGATGAATTTGGTGTGGAAGCACTTGGACAGGGGGCCGAGCGCCGGGAAGATGCACTGCACGTCCACGACGATGGCCTCGCACGCGCCCGTCAGGACGACGTTCTCCTGCTGCAGGAAGTTGCCCGCCATCGGGATGCCCTGGCGCATGGCAACCTCGTTGCCGGTGCAGCAGACGCCCGCGATGTTGATGCCCTTCGCGCCTTCCTTTTTCGCCAGCGCGATCATCTCGGGGTCGTTGGCGTAGAAGACGATCATCTCGGACAGGGACGGGTCGTGGCCGTGGACGATGATGTTGACCATGTCCTTTTCCATGACGCCGATGTTGGCGGTGGTGTCAATGGGCTTCGGCGTGCCGAAGAGCACGTCGGAGAACTCGGTGCCCATCATGGAGCCGCCCCAGCCGTCGGACAGGCCGGCGCGCAGCGACTGCTTGATGAGCGCCTCGGGCAGCGACGAGCAGCCCATGTGCGTCATGTGCATGGACTGGGAGACCTCGCGGTCGATCGCGCGCGGCTCGATGCCGGCATTGTGCCAGAGTTCCTGCGTGTGCTCGGGCGCGCGCTTGAGGAAGCGCTGCACGCCGAAGGGCTTGCCGTATTCCATGAGGCCGGCCATGGCGACCTCGTGCGCCAGCTCGTAGATGTCGCGGTTTTCGGTTTCGATGCCCCATTCCTTCGCGATGCGCTTGAGCTTCTCCGGGTCCTTGACCTGATAGGCGCCGTCTTCGCGGGATTCATAGAGCGTATGGCAGATCTGACGGCCGTGGTCGGAGTGCGTGGCGGAACCGCCCGCCGTGAAGCGCAGATAGTTGCGCCCGACAATGCCGTGCACGTCGCAGCCGCAGATGCCGCGCGGCGACTTCGGCGTGATGCGGCAGGGACCCATGCTGCAGATCCGGCAGCAGGTGCCCGCTTCGCCGAACCCGCAGTGCGGCGTCTGGTTCTTGACGCGCTGCTGCCAGGAGTCCGCGCCGACCTTCCTGCCTGTCTCCAGCAGGGCGTTCGTCGCTTCCTCCATCTGTTCAACAGAGATTAAGTGATCCCAATCCATCAGCTTTGTATCCTCCTATGTAATTTCTGAACGCGGGCGGCAAGCGGAGAACGAGCTCCGGGGAAGCCGGCCGCCCGGTGGGTTATGCCCGTGCGCCGCCCCGAAATGAGGCGGCGAAACACGTTGCAGCTTGTGTCTATTCTAACAAGCGGGCAGTGGAAAGTCAACAAGATTCAGCTCTTTCCTGTTGATTATTCGGGGGTTTTTCATAAAAATCCGTAAAAAGCCGCACTTTGGGGGAGCAACTAAAATTTGCTCCCCCAAGTGCGGTTTGCGTAATAATTATTACATAGCCTGCTTTGCGGCGGGCGGCTCGGAAATGGTGTGGACATTCAGATGCGGATACGTCATCTCGATGCCGGATTCGTCGAACACGCGCTTGATGTTTTCGAGCACGTCATAGTAGACCTCGAGATAGGCGTCGGCCGGGGCCCAGACGCGCAGGGCGTACTCAACGGCGCTGTCCTTGTACTGGCTCACGCGCGCGAAGACCGGCTCGTCGGGCAGCACCTTCGGATGCTGCGCCGCGCGCAGCAGGGCGGCCTTGACGGCTTCCACGTCGCAGTTGTAGGAGGCGGAAACGGTCAGATCGATGCGCCGTTTGCCGGCGGCGGTGCGGTTTGTGATCTCGTTCGAGGTGATCTGGCTGTTGGGGATGTAGATGATCTGGTTGTCGAGCGTGGCAATCCGGGTGTAGATGACGCCGATTTCCAGTACGGTGCCGGCCTTGCCCTTGACCTCGATGTAGTCCCCGACCCGGAACGGCTTAGTGCTGAGGATCAGCACGGCGCTGGCCAGGTTGGACAGCGAGTCCTGGATGGACAGCGAGACCGCCAGGCCGACGACGCTCAGAAGCGCCAAAAGGGAAGAGGTGTTGATCCCGAGCGCGCCGGCCACCAGCATGATGGCCACGAAGACCAGCAGCAGCTTGACGGCGGAACGGACAAAGGCGTGGACGCTCTTTTCCAGCTTGGAGCGCTTGAGCATCCGGTCGGTCGCGTGCATCAGGATCTTGATGAACACGACGCAGAGGATGAGCAGGATGCCGGCCGCGATGACCTTCGACCAGGTGAAGCCGCCGAAGAAGGAATTGATCATGGACTGAAATTTGCTGGTGTTGGTGTTGAGATCGGACGCCACATCGGAGGCCAGCGCATTGGCGGCTTCGGCGCTGAGCGTGTCTGTCAGGTTCATGCCTGCTCTCCCGGCCGGCTGTCCTGCTCCGTCCGGCCCTCGCCGCCCGTTTCACCGGCGGACGGGAGACGGCTGGAATCCTGGTTTACATAAGTCATAAGCTCGTCGCCCGTGATCGTCTCCTTCTGCAGCAGATAGAGCGCGATCTCGTCGAGCAGCTCGCGGTGGCTGCTCAGGATTTCCTTGGCGTCGGAATAGCACTTGGAAAGAAGGCCCTGAATCTCGGAGTCGGCCGCGGAGGCGGTGGAATCGGCGCAGTTCATCATGGTGCTGCCGTCGAGATAGGGATTCGAGACGGTGGACAGGGCCATGAGCCCGAAGCGGTCCGACATGCCGTACTGCGTGACCATCTTGCGCGCAAGATCGGTGGCCTTTTCAATGTCGTTCGACGCGCCGGTCGTCTGGATGCCGAAGACGACCTGCTCCGCCGCGCGGCCGCCGAGCAGGGTCTGCAGCTCGACGATCAGCTCCTCGCGGGAGTTGAGGAACTTTTCCTCCTCCGGCATCTGCATGGTATAGCCCAGCGCGCCGGAGGTGTGGGGGACGATGGTGATTTTGGAGACGGGCTGCGAGTGCTTCTGCAGCGCCGCGATGAGCGCGTGGCCGACCTCGTGGTAGGACACGATGCGCTTTTCGGTGTCGGTCAGGACGGTGCCCTTCTTCTCGGTGCCCGCGATGACGACCTCGAACGAGGCGAGCAGGTCCTCCTGGTTGACGGTCTGCCGGCCCAGGCGCACGGCGCGCAGGGCGGCTTCGTTCACGAGGTTCGCCAGGTCCGCGCCGACCGCGCCGGCTGTCGCCTGCGCGATCTTGTGCAGATCGACGTCGTCGGAGAGCTTGATGTTTTTGGTGTGCACGCGCAGGGTCTGGTAGCGGCCCTGCAGGTTCGGGCGGTCGACGATGATGCGGCGGTCGAAGCGGCCCGCGCGCAGCAGCGCCTTGTCGAGGATCTCGGGCCGGTTCGTCGCGGCCAGGATGACGACGCCCTTGGAGGAGTCGAAGCCGTCAATCTCGGCGAGCAGCTGGTTGAGCGTCTGCTCGCGCTCGTCGTTGCCGCCGAACTTGCTGTCGCGCGTGCGGCCGATGGCGTCGATTTCGTCGATGAAGATGATGGCGGGGGCGACCTTCGCGGCCTGCTGGAACAGATCGCGCACGCGGCTGGCGCCGACGCCCACGAACATTTCCACAAAGTCGGAGCCGGAGATCGAGAAGAACGGGACGTTTGCCTCGCCCGCGACGGCCTTGGCCAGCAGTGTTTTGCCGGTGCCGGGGGAGCCGACGAGCAGCGCGCCCTTCGGCAGCTTCGCGCCGATGGCGGCGTATTTCTGCGGGTTGTGGAGGAAGTCGATGATCTCGACGAGCGATTCCTTGGCCTCGTCCTGGCCGGCCACGTCGGCAAAGGTGACGCCGGTCTGCTTTTCCATGTAGACCTTCGCCTTGCTTTCGCCGATGCCGCCGAGACCGCCGCCCATGCGCTTTGACATCGAGCGCATCAGCAGACTGAACAGGGCGTACATGATGACGAGGGGCAGCACCCAGGTGAACACAAAGGTGATGATGGGGCTCGTCTGCTCGACGATCTGCTCGTTGTACTTGATGCCGAGGGTGTCGAGCTTCTCCGTGAGCGGCGTGAGATCGACGTTGGCGATGATGCCCGTATAGTAGAGCTTCTGCTGATTCTGGGGCTTGTCGGCCTGATCGGTCGGGACGATCACGATGCGGTCCGTCTGGAATTCGACGGAGGAGACCTTCCCGTCGTCGAGCATGGACAGAAACTCCGAATAGGTGATCTCCGTCAGATAGGAGGTGGAGATGGCGGTGTAGAGCGTGTTGATGAGGAGCGTCGCGACCAGCGCCAGCACGACCAGCAGGATGATGCGCTTTACCTTCCGGTTGTCGTCGTCGCCGGGCTGCGGATTGTTATTGTTGTTGTCTGGCTTTCGGTTCTTCGGATCATTGTTCAAATTTCTTACCTTCTTTCCCATGTCCATTGAAAAACGGCAAAAATGCCGCAACAGGCTGTTTGTGGGAACATCTTAACACACAACGTCTGGTTTTACAAGAAATACCGCCTTGCGGGACGGTAAATTTTCTGTGAATTTCAGGCGGCGGGGGAGTTGTTTTGAACCGGAATACCTGTTATAATGAAAATCGGCTTATTATGAAGATCGCCCTCCGGGGCGCGAACAGGAGCAATATGGAAAATCAGTACCAAAACCGCCGCGGAAGCCGCGTGCCGGAAGACGCCGCGGACGCGGCCGACAACCAGCTGGAGGGCAGAAACGCCGTTGCCGAGGCGCTCAAAAGCGGGCGCCCGATCGACAAGCTGTTCCTTGCCGCCGGCGATACCGACAAGGCGCTGGCAAGGCTTGCGGCGCTCGCCAAAAACGCGGGCGCGGTCGTGGTCGAGACAGACCGGCGGAAGCTCGATCAGATGAGCGTGACCGGCGCGCACCAGGGCGTCATCGCGATGGCGGCGGCGCACAGCTACGCGACGCTCGATGAAATTCTGGCGCTGGCCGAAAAGCGCGGCGAAGCGCCGCTTGTCGTTGTGTGCGACGAGCTGTCCGACCCGCACAATCTGGGCGCGATCGTGCGCACGGCGGAATGCGCCGGCGCGCACGGCGTCGTCATCCCCAAAAGAAGGAGCGTCGGCCTGACCGCCGTGGTCGGCAAGGCCTCGGCGGGCGCGCTGGAATATCTGCCCGTGGCGCGGGTGGCGAACCTGTCCGCCGCCCTGCAGGAGCTCAAAAAGCGCGGCCTGTGGATCTACGGCACGGCGGCAGACGGCGATACGCCTCTGTGCCGGGCCGATCTGCGCGGTCCGGCGGCCATCGTCATCGGCAGCGAGGGCGAGGGTATGGGCAGACTCGTGGCGGAGCAGTGCGATTTTAAGGTCAGTATTCCCTTGAAGGGCCGCATTTCATCCCTGAACGCTTCCGCGGCGGCGGCGGTGCTGCTGTACGAGGCCGTGCGCCAGAGAAGCGGGGAATAAGCGGACCGAAGCGGTTACGCAACAGGAGGCTCCATGAAAGACTTGCCGCAGAACCGGGACCCGGAACAACTGAATAACGGTTCCGCGCCCGCCGGCCAGTCGGAAAAGGACGCCGATTTTTCTCTCGACGAGATCATGAACGAATTCGGCGGCTGGAGCGACCGCTCGCCGAAGCCGACCGAGCCGCCGGCGAAGCCGCCCGAAGCGCCGCCGCCCGCCGCCGAAGCGCCGCCGCAGCCGGATACGCCGGCACTGCCCGCGGCGCCGGAAAAACCGAAGCCGGAGCCGGCGGACAAGCCGGACAATGTGATTCCCTTTGTGCCGCGGCAGTCGGTCCCCAAGGCGGACATGATGGCGGACACGCTCCGCTTCGCACCCGTCGAGCCGGACCCGGCGCCCCCGGAGGAGCCCGCGCCGAAGGTATGGACCTACAAGGCGGAGCCGGCGCCCACGGATCAGACCGACCGCAAGGCGGCCGGCCGCGCCCGGAAAGCCGCGGCGCAGGAGAAAAAGCGGCTGGCCAGACTCGAGCGCTATGAGAAGAAACAGCAGAAGCTGCGCAGCAAACGGGAAAAGAAACGGACGCGGGAGCGTCCGGAGGTCGAATACGCATCGCCGCAGGCGGCGTACGAGGCCTACAGCCGGCACACGACGCTGCAGCTGCGGCTGTTTTTGTCCGTTCTGCTGTCGGTCGCGTCCATCGCCATGCTCGCGCTCATGCGCTACACGGTCGGCGGCGTCAGCTTCTCGGGACAGGAGCGGATGGTCTCCATCGTCATGCTGGCCGTCATGCTCGCGCAGGCGCTGCTCGATTTCGATTTGTTTGTCAACGCCGTGGCCCGGGGCCTCCGGCTGCAGTTCGACCACACGGGCCTGCTGCTGCTGCTCGTGCTGGCGGCTGCCGCGGACGCTTTTTTTGCGATTCAGGCCAGGCGCATCCCGTTCTGCACGGCGGTATCGGTGGAGCTGACGGTCGCGCTCTGGGGCGAGTACCTGGAGCTCTCCGGCAAGCGGAAAACCCTGCGCGCCGTGTGCGCGATGGACGAGCCGACGGCCGCGGTGCGCGAGGATAAGGCGTGGCACGGCAAGGACTGCATCTTCCGCGCGCCTGGCGACGCCGCCGCGTTTACGCAGGCGGTGGAGATGCCGGACATCGCGCGGCGCGCCATGCGGGTCTATGCCCCGTGCATGGCGGCGCTCACGCTGGCGGTTTCGTTTCTGACCTCCTCGCAGAGCAAGGAGAATTTTTTATGGGCGTGGACGGCCATGCTGCTGGCCGGGTACCCCATGGGCGCGCTGATCGCGTTCGCGCGGCCGTTCGCCATCCAGGCCAAGCGGCTCTACCGCTGCGGCGCGGCCGTGGCGGGCTGGCAGGGCGCGCGCGCGCTGGGCGGCGAGTGCGGCCTTGCAATCGAGGACGCCGATCTGTTCCCGAAGTCGAACGTGACGCTCAACGGCATGAAGATCTATTCCGACCGCAGCGTCAGCCAGATCATCGGCTACGGCACGGCCGTGGTCGAGACGGCGGGCAGCGGCCTGGTGCCCCTGTTCCGCGAGATCATGAAAAACCAGAACGGCCGGCACTACACGGTCGATACCTTCCGCCGCTATGAGGGCGGCGGACTCGGCGCGGAGATCCGGGGCGACGTCATCCTGATGGGCTCGCTGGCCTTCATGAAGCTCATGAAGGTGCGGATGCCCGAGGGGACGAAGGTCAAGCAGGCGGTCTACCTCTCGATCAACGGCGACCTCGCGGGTGTGTTCGCGCTCAACTACGCGCCGGCCTCGGCCACGCGCAGCAGCCTGCTCGCCGCGATCCGCGCCAAGGGCCTGATTCCCATTCTGGCCACGCGCGACTTTATGATTACCCCGCAGTTTTTGAAGCACCGCTACAAGGTCTCCACCGACCGCGTGGAATTCCCGACGGTCGAGGAGCGCGCGCAGCTGTCCGCGCCGGAGGCGGTCAAGGACGGCGTGCAGGGCGCACTGATGGCGCGCGGCAGCTTCAACTGCTATGTGACCGCCGTCGTCGGCGCCAGAGCGCTGCGCGGCGCGGCGCTCGGCAGCCTCGCGGCGGCCATCGTCGGCGGCCTGCTCGGCGCGGCGGTGCTCTTCTTCCTCACGTTCATCGGCTCCGTGTCGGCCGTGTCGGCCTGGAACCTGCTTTTGTACGGGCTTTTGTGGCTGCTCCCGGCCCTTTTGATCACAGGGCTGGTGGGCAGAGGCTAATTTTTGGGCAATATCCATAAATATATTTGCATTCCACCCTCTGTTCGTTTATAATGAATTTCAAGAATCGGCTGATGCATTGCCGACAGACAGGCCGCGGCGGTCTGCCTGAAGAAAGGAGAAAAACAACCTATGGGCTATACTGCCAACGACATTCGCAACATTTGTCTTCTGGGCCATGGCGGCGACGGCAAATCGGCGCTCTGTGAAAGCATGCTCTTCACGACGAAAGCGATCACCCGTCTCGGCAAGCGCGCGGACGGCACCACCGTCGCGGACTTCGACGATGAGGAAAAGAAGAGACAGTATTCGATCTCTTCGGCGATCATTCCGGTTGAATATAACAAGTGCAAGCTGAACGTCATCGACAACCCCGGCTATTTCGATTTCGCGGGCCAGATCGTGCAGTCGCTGCGCGTGGCGGACGCGGGCCTCATCTGCGTCACGGCCAAGAGCGGCATCGGCGTCGGCACGGAGAAGGGCTGGAAGTCCCTCGCCAAGGCGAAGCTGCCCGCAATGTTCTATATCTCCAAGCTCGACGAGGAGCACGCCAACTACTTCACCGTCCTCGACGCGCTGCGCGCCGCGTTCGGCACCTCCGTCATCCCGTTCTCGTTCCCGATTCTCAAGGGCGAGGAGGCGGTCGGCATCGTCGATGTGATCGCGAAAAAGGCTTACGACGCGAGCGGCAAGGAGATCCCCCTGCCCGCCGACGCGAGTGAAAAGATCGAAGGCTATATGGCCGAGCTCAACGAGCAGGTGGCCGAGACGGATGAGGCGCTCATGGAGAAATTCTTCATGGAGGAGCCGTTCACCGACGAAGAGCTCCAGACCGGCATCAAGACCGGCCTGCGCGACCGGGTCATCACCCCGGTGTTCTGCGGCTGCGCGATGACGGGCCTGGGCACGGCGGATCTGATGGCCAACCTCGTGAAGTTCGCGCCCAATCCGCTCGAGGGCAAGCCCATGGTCCAGGTGGACGAGGACGGCAAGGAATCCGAATTTGCAATCGATCCCGCCGGCAGCCCGATGGTCTTCGTGTTCAGCACCATGGCCGACCAGTACGGCAAGAACTCCTATTTCAAGGTCATCTCCGGCGACGTCGAGGACACCATGACCTTTGCGAACGTGCGTACGGGCGACAGTGAAAAGCTCGGCAACATGTTCTTCCCGAGAGGCAAGGACAACACCAAGACCTCCAAGGTCTGTTGCGGCGACATCGGCGTGTTTACCAAGCTCGCCTCCGTCCGCACCGGCGACACGCTGGGCCTCGCGGGCAAGACCGTCCGGATCAAGGGCATGGTCTACGACGAGCCCATGTACCGCATGGCGATCTACGCCAAGGTCAAGGGCACAGAGGACAAGATCGCGACAGGCCTTGTCAAGCTCAACGAGGAGGACGCCTCCTTCCGCTATGCCAACGATCCCGAGACGAAGGAGCTCATCATCTCCGGAGCCGGCGACATGCAGCTGAGCGTGCTCATGTCGAAGCTCCAGAGCAAATATAAGGTCGAGGCGGTCCTGAAGCCCGCCAAGATTGCCTACCGCGAGACGATCAAGAAAAAGGTCGAGGTCCACGGACGCCATAAGAAGCAGTCCGGCGGCCACGGCCAGTTCGGCGACGTGTATATCCGCTTTGAGCCGCAGTCGGAGTCCGAGGAAATGATCTTCGCCGACGAGACCGTCGGCGGCTGCGTGCCGAAGAACTTCATCCCGTCGGTCGAAAAGGGCCTGCGCAGCTGCGTGTCGAAGGGCGTGCTGGCCGGCTATCCGGTCGTATTCCTGAAGTCCGTGCTGTATTTCGGCTCCTATCACCCCGTCGATTCCTCCGATATGGCGTTCCAGACCGCCGCCGGCATCGCCTACAAGGAAGGCCTGCCCACCGCCGGCCCGACGCTGCTCGAGCCGATCGGCGAGCTCAAGGTCTATGTGCCCGACGCCAACATGGGCGACGTGATCGGCGATCTCAACAAGCGCCGCGGCCGCGTGATGGGCATGAATCCCGATCCCGAGAATCCCGGAAGCCAGATCGTCGAGGCCGAGGTTCCGATCGGCGAAATGTCCGCCTACTCCATCGACCTGCGCGCCATGACCCAGGGCCGCGGCTCGTACTCGCTGACCTTCGTCCGCTACGAGGAGGTCCCGCAGCTCAACCAGGCCAAGATCATCGAGGACGCCAAGAAGGAAGCCGAGGAAGAGAAGTAACACCCCGGCAGACTCCGATTCTATCATAAAAAATGTGTCATTCTGAAAACAGAATGACACATTTTTTATGCGGGAAAAGAGGCGCTGCGCGGCGCCGGCCGCGTGCTTACCTGGAGATCGTCACGGCGGCGGGGACGGCGGCGGTGTCGAGGTAGAACCACTCGACCGTGCCGTCCGCCTGGACGGTCTTCGACGCAAGCTTTGCCGTGACAGCAAAGCTGCCGCCGGAGAGCGTGAGCGTCAGCGTTTTGCCGCTGACCACCAGCGTGGTCTGCCCGTCGGCGCCGGCCTTGTCGGCGACAGCGGCGGTATAGGAAGCGCCGTTCACCGTGAGCTTCGCGGTATCGCCGGTTTTGATGCCGGCTGCGCTGAGCTGATCGGCGGTGATCGTGAGTACCAGGCTGCCGTCGGACCCGATCGAGGCCACGTAGCCGGACAGGCCCGTCTGCTTTGTCAGCAGCTCGTCCGCGAAGAAGCCGATGGAGCTCTTGTTGACTGTGGAGACGGTGTAAGGAGTCTTGCCGTAGAAGCTGTAGCTGTGGCCGTCGGCGTAGGTGTTGACGACAGCCGAGCCGAACGCGGCCGCGACGCCGGCGGATACGGACGGGCTGACCGCCTCGTCATTCGTGGCGTAGACGACCAGGCTGCGGCCCGTGTAATTCCTGGCGGCAGCGGCCGCCAGATCGGACGGATACGCTTCCAGATCGGAGAACCAGGCCTTGCTGAGCTTCTGCGTCTGGCCGTAGATCGTGGTGAAGGAGGCATAGCCGTCCTTTTCGGCGGCAGCCTTCATCGTGTTCCAGTTGGCGTCGCCGCCGAAGAGCTTTTTGAGGTCGGAGGTGCTCTCCGCGGGCGCGACGAACTCGACGGCCGCGAAGGAGTACGACTTCTCCGCCAGCAGCTCGAGCGTGATGCGGCCGCCCATCGAGTAGCCGAAGATGCCGACGCGGCTCTTGTCGATTGCATAGGCGCCCGTCACGTAATTGACGACGTCCAGCGTGTCGGCCTTCATGTTGGTGAGGGTGTTTTCGGTGAAGCTCTCCTTGCTGGCGCCGCAGCCGGGATAATCCAGCGTGACGGCGATGATGCCCTCGGAGGCCAGACCGGTCGTGATCTTGTCAAAGCCGCCCCACTCGTTGTGGTTGCCGCCGTGGCCGTGGCAGAGGATGACCATGGGATAGGTCTTCGTTTTGTCATAGCCGGCGGGCAGGGTGACGTAGGCGGGGATGCTCACGTCCTTGCGGGTCGTGGAGGCGACGGAGGCGTTCACGACCGTGGGCGCGGACTTCTGCTGCTCGAAGCGGTATGCCATCGCGGCGAACTGCGCGCGGGTCGCGCCGGCCTTCGGCTGCAGCCGGCTGCCGGCCGTGCCCGTGACGATCTTCGCGCTGACGCACCAGGCGAGGGCGTCCTTCGCGTAGGAAGAAACGGCGGCGCTGTCCTTGAACGTGCTCAGGTCGGCCTTGGCCGAGACGTCGAGCTTCAGGAAGGACGCATAGTTGTACAGGAAGCTGGCCAGCTGCTCTCTCGTGACGGCGGCGTCGGGCGAGAATTTGCCGGCGGTGCCCTTGGCGATGCCGTTTGCCGCGGCCCAGACCACGGCGGCGCTGTAATACTTGCCGTCGGGCACGTCGGAGAAGGCGGCCGTGTACGCGGTGGTGGGCTTGCCCGCCATGTTGTACAGCACCGTGACCACCATGGCGCGCGTCAGCGCGGCGTCGGGGCTGAACGTCCCGGAGCCGGTGCCCGCCATATAGCCCTTTTCGAGCATGGCGTTCACGCTTTCATAGTAGTACGCGGACGTACTGACATCCCGGAAGGCGGCGCCGGTGCTCCCCGCCAGCGCGGCGGGCAGCAGGCTCGCGGTGAGAGCCAGTACCAGAAGAAGCGCAAACAGTTTTTTTGTGAGTTTCATTTTGATCCTCCTTCATAAAATAGAACCTTGCTGACAAAACCATACGTCTTTTTGCCCGGCCTGTCAACCTCGCGGGCCGGCGGCCGCGGCCGGATAGGCCCGGTATACCGGCAAAAAACGGAACATCTTAAAAAATCTTAAGGCAACATCGTGCTTAAGGTATCAGCCGCGAATTGTGCGGTGTTGCCTTAAATTTCATACCGAAAGCCACGCCGGACAAAGAAAGTCACCCCGGACGGCAGCGGAGAACCGACCCGGCGGACAGAGCCGCGCGAGGGGATTCTCCGGACTGACGGTTCCGGGATGACAGATGAATCAGATGGAGGGGGACAGCTCATTTGTACACGAACGCGTTCGGCAGCCCGCGGCCTTCGGGTACGAGCGCGGAATTGGAGCAGCGCGTGACAGACGCGCCCTCGTACCACAGAATCGCGCTCGTGCCGCCGTCGATGTTCATGGCCTGCATGCAGTTGTGCTGCCTGAGAATGTTCGAGCAGACGATCACGTCGGTGCCGAGGATGCCTGCCGCGTAGTTGCGGCCCTCGATGACGAGCATCAGGACCTCGTACTTGTCGGACTGGCCGATGCAGGCGCGGGGCTGCAGACCGGTCCAGCCGCAGTTGGAGTCAACCAAAATTTTGCCGTCCACGATCAGGGCGGGCTGGAATTCCACGGCGTCGCGGCAGTCGGCGCTTACGGGGTCGGTGCAGTCGCGGATGTACATGAGATTGTCGTTTCGGATTTCCAGCCGCTTGTAGCCGTAGACGTAGTGCGTGCCGTACTCTGCGCCGTGGCTCATGGCATAGCCCGCGAGATTGCCGCCGTTGCCGTTACCGATGTTGCCCTGCGCGTCCACGTCGATGAACGCGCTGGCCGACATGGCAAGCAGCCCGCCCGAGGCGGTCGCGATGGTCTGGGCCGTCTGGCCGGTCTTCCAGAGCGTGGAGGCCATATCCACCGACAGCCGGGACGGATCCTTCGCGATCGCGAGCACGCCCCGGTAGCCGGAGCCGGACTCGCGCACGAGCAGAATCTCGTTTTTGGCGTCGATGGCCAGCACCTGCTCGCCCATGGTCGTCTGGATGGAGGTGCCGCTGTCGTCCAGACCTGCCTTGTTGATGGAGATGTTCGCCCAGCCGTTCGCCAGCACGTCGGGGTTGGCCGCCGCGTAGGCGTCCATCGTCGTCCGGTCCAGCTCCCAGAAGAGCGTGTAGAAGGCCTCCTTCTCCGCGTCGGCGGAGGAGGCCCCGGAGGAGGAAGCGGTCACGGTGGTGTCCACCGTCCGGGTGTCGGGCTGCGAGGCGTCCGCCCAGGTGGTGGTCACGCCGACCTGGCCCACGATGGCCTTGGTGCGGCCCGCCATCACCTTGTCGATGATGCTTTCGGGGATGAAATACGTCGCCAGCCACTGGTGGCGCATGGTGGACATGGCGGTCAGGATATAGTCCCGCCGCAGGTTTGCGATCAGGGGGATGTCGGAGTAGAGGCCGAAAAAGTACAGAGCCTCCAGAAAGACCAGAACGGTCAGAACGACAGCCAGCGCCTTCAGCGGCTTTTTCCGCCGCGCGGGCTTTCTTTTGGCGCGCACGCCGCCCTTTGCATTGCCGAACAGCTTGACCTGACCCATAGAAACCTCCCGACTTTTCAGGACGCCGATTTCTTATACACGAACGCATTCGGCAGCGTGCGGCCGCCGCCGTAGGGGTTGCCGCTCGAAGAGCGGTTGAGGTATTCGCCGTTGTACCAGAGGATCGCGCTGGAGCCGCCGTCCACGTTCAGGGCCTGCATGCAGTTGTGCTTCAGCAGGATCTCCGAGCAGGTGTTGACGTCGGTGCCGAGGATGCCGGCCAGCGGGTTGCGGCCCTCGATGACGAGCATCAGAATTTCGTATTTGTCGGACTGGCCGATGCAGGCGCGCGGCTGCGTGCCCGTCCAGTAGCTGTCCACAACCTTTTTGCCGTCGATAATCATGGCGGGCTGGAATTCCATCGCGTCGGTGCAGTCGTCCGCGACGGCGGAGCCGACGTCCTTGATGTAGAACAGATTGTCCTCGTGCAGCTCGATGCGCTTGTAGGCCCAGCCGCCGAAATGGCTGCCGTAGGCCACGCCGTCACTCATGGCATAGCCCGCGAGCTGGCCGCCGTTGCCGCCGCCGTTCGGATCGCCGAAGCCGCTGGCGTTCATGGCCAGAATGCCGTCGTGCGCGCCGGCGATGTCGCCCGCGAGCTGCCCGACGGAGCCGAGCGTGGCGGACATCTCGACCGACAGCCGGGAAGGATCCTTGGCGATGGCGAGCACACCCCTGTAGCCGGAGCCCGAGATGCGCACGATCAGGATCTCGTTGGGCACGTCGATGGCGAGCACCTGCTCGCCCATTGTCGTCTGGATCGAGGTGCCGGCGTCGTCCATGCCGGCCTCGTTGATGCAGATGCCGTCCCAGCCGTTGGCGAGCGCGTCGGGATTGTCCTTCACATACGCGTCCATCGTGGTCTGGTCCACTTCCCAGAAGAGCTTGTAGAACGTTGCGCGGGCCTGCGCCTCCAGCTCCGCCGCGGTCGGCTCGGGGTCCTTTTCCGGCTGCTGGACCGTGGCCTCGACGACCTTGGTTTCGGAGCTGTCCGCGCTGCTGGACGAGGCCTTGGACCAGCCGGACTCGATGCCGTTGGCCTTTCCGATGGCCAGGCCGTATTCATAGCGGACCTGCTGGATGATGTCCGCCGGAATGAAGTACGTCGCCAGCCACTGGTGCGTCATGGTGTTCATGGCCGTATTTATGTAGATTTTTCGCCATTTTGTGACGAAGTCATTCGTTGAATAGAGTGCAAAGAAGTACAGACCCTCCAGACACAATATCACCGTCAGGACTATGGCCAGCTTTTTCAGCGGCTTTTTAGGCTTTGCGGGCTTCGCCGCCACGCGCGATCCGCTGCGTGTATTGCCGAATAGCTTCACTTGGCAGAATTTCCTCCCGTTAGAATTGACTGATTTCGCATAAGCTGTATCATTCTACCACACGGATGCGAAATAATCAAATCTTTGTAAGGATTCTTAAGATTTTCCGCCGGGAGCCGAAAAGCAAATAAAACGGGCGCCGCAGCTGCCTGTGGCGCCCAGGAGCGTTTTTCAAAAAAGCCTCGCAGAGTTTGCGCCCGCAGGCGCAAATAAATTGTAAATCCGTGTTTTCCGGCGGCGTGTACGTCGGAAAACACACTTTACGGGCTGCAAGTGTGGGGTTTTCGCGTCCCACGCCGCGAAAATCCCGCGCGAAGCAGACCGCAGCTTTTTGTTGAAAAAGGCCGGCAGGCCTTTTTCAACAGTCAAAACGGGCGCCGCAGCTGCCTGCGGCGCCCCGAAGAGGTTCGCGCTATGCGGCCTTGGCCGCCATGTCGATGTTCATGAGAACCTGCGCGCCCATGGAGCGGGTGGCGGTGCCGGCGGGCAGGAAATTGCCGCTGGAGCCGGCCATGAGCTTGGCGGTCGTGCAGTAGGCGACGGCCTCCTTGGCCCAGGACGCGATGGAGGCGGCGTCGGTGTAGGTGAGCGTGTAGTCGGTCACCTTCGCGGCGCCCTTGTAGACTTCATAGGTATAGAGGATCTTGGCCATTTCCTCTCTCGTCACGGCCTTGTCGGGAGCGAACGTGGAGCCGTAGCCGCTGACGATCTTGTTCTGATAGGCCCAGAGCACAGCATTGGAGTACCACGCGCTGTCGGTGCAGTCGGTAAAGGTGGCCGAGAGCTTGCCGGTGACGGCGGGGCTGCCCGCCTCGCGGTAGAGCATCGTCACAAGCATCGCGCGGGACATGGAGGCGGCGGGGGAGAAGGTCTTGCCGGTGCCGTTCATGAGCTTGTTGTCCGTGACATAGCTGATGGCCTTGACATACCACGCGCCGTCGGCCACGTCGGAATAGGCGGTCGGGAGGACCGTGATGCGGCCCTGCGGATAGGTGTAGGAGGCGGGAACCACGCCGCCCAGAGAATCCTTGATGTAGTTGATGAGCACCTGGTTGTCCAGCATCGGCTCGATGGTCAGGAACTTGTTGTCCTTGAACATGTTGATGCCGTCGCCGCCGGACTCGAGCATGTAGTTGTGGCCGGCCAGCTTGTAGGTCTTGGTCAGATCGAGCGGCGCGTAGGTGCCGTTCTTCTGCAGGACCTGGATGTCCTTGACGCGGTATGCGCCGTCAACCTTGACGAAATTATTCTTGTCGTCGCCGACGGCGGAGGACTTGACGGAGGTGTCGATCGTGTACTTGAGTCCGGAGACCTGCAGGAAGCCGCCCATCTCGCCGAGGGCGTTCTTGCCGTCGGAGGTGAGGCCGGTCGTGTTCCGGGAGGCCCATTCGAGCGCGTCCTTGATCTCCTGGCCCGTGGCCTCGCAGACGCGCAGCTCGTTGCTGTAGGGATGCACGTTGATGATCTGGCCGTAGGTGATGTCGCCCTCGGCAATGTCGGCGCGGATGCCGCCGCCGTTTACAAAGGCGATGTCGGCGCTGCCCATGATGCGGTAGGCGTCGGCGCAGAGGTCGCCGAGGTTCGTCTCGCGGTTGCGGACGGCGCGGGTGCCGTCGGCGGCCTTGGTGGTCAGATCGACGCTGGACTTGGCCACGACAACGCTGAGGATCTTGTCGAATTTATCGGTGATGGTTTTGATGAAGGCCGTCGTGTCGGCGTCCTTTTCGGTGTAATCGGTGACAAGCTCTGTGGTGAGCTTGCCCGCGGCGGTGATGGTCAGCTTGCCGATGGCGGCGAGCTTTGTGCCGGTGGAGGACAGCAGAACGGTCTTGCCGTCCTTGGCTTTGACCTCCTGCGAGGGGATGGTGGAGTGGGAGTGGCCGTCGAGCACGACGTCGATGCCGGTCGTGTTGGCGATCACGTCGGTGGACATCCAGGGCGCGGAGCTGGAGTCGGTGCCGAGGTGCGCGAGCAGGACGACATAGTTCGCGCCCTCCGCCTTCGCGGCGTCAACGCTCTTCTGCACGCTGGCGTACAGGTCGGCGCCCTTGTTGCCCTCTGCGAAGGAATAGACGTACTTGCCGCCCTCGTCCTGGAAATAGGTCGGGGTGGATTTGGTGAAGGATTCGGGCGTATCGACGCCGACGTAGGCAATCTTCACATTGCCGTAGGTGGCGATGGCGTAGGGCTTGTAGCCCGTGAGGCCCTTGCCGTCGGTACCGGTATAGCTGAGGTTGCAGCACAGGTACTGATACTTGGCCGCGCTGACAAGACTCTGCAGGGCGTTCATGCCGTAGTCGAACTCATGGTTGCCGAAGCTGGCGTAGTCATAGCCAACCTCGTTCATGACGTCGACGAGATAGGAGCCCTTGGAGAGCGTGCCGATGGGGCCGCCCTGTACGGCGTCGCCGCAGTCGACCAGCGCGACATAGCTGTTGGTCTGCTGCATGGCCTTTTTATAGGCCGCGAGCCCCGCATATCCGAGCTTGTCTGAAAGCGCGCAGTGCACATCGTTCGTGTACAGCACGACGATGTCGTCGGACTTCGCGTCCGCTGCCAGCGACAGCGTGGTCATCATTCCGAGGACCATGCAGACCGTCAGCAGAATTGCTACCAGTTTCTTCATAATACCCTCCTTATAATTTTCCGCTCAGGCGGAATTCCACAACCTGATTATACCATATTTCCGGCGCCGCGGCTATGGTCATATACTGGAAAAGTGCAGGGTATTTTTCTATGTATTGCCCAAAAATCACGGTTCCTGCGCAAAAGGAGCGCCTTTGAGCACAACCTCGCGGATGAAACGGAAGGTTTCCTGCTCGCCGCGGTCCCGGAGCATCGTCAGCAGAAACCGGAGTCTGCGCATCGTGTTGGGATGGACGAGCGCGGATTCGCGGGCCTTGTCGAGATAGGCGAGCGGGGAGGCGTCGGTGTAGGCCGCGCCCTGATAGGTCTTGCAGGCCGCGATGCGGTCCATGACCATTTCCACCAGATAGTTGACCGGCATGTCCACGGGGCCGTAGGTCTTCGTGTCCGGCCGCAGATCGGTCCAGTATTCAAAATGGTGCTTGTTGCGGCCCTTGTGGTGCATCCAGGCCAGAGAACAGCCCCGCGCCTCGCGCTCGGCGATGTTCGGGCTGCGCGTGCCCTGGAAGTATTTGACGCCCGGCCAGAACTCGGCGGGCGAGTATTTCGACAGATCGTGCAGCAGCCCCTGCCGGTACAGCCCGACCCGGAAGCAGGCCCGCATCACGAGATGCCGGTGGTGCGTGATGGTTTTTAAGTGACCCCAGAAATTCCGCATACAGCCGCCTCACTTCCTGTTTATTCAGTATACAGCGGGCGGAATCGGATTGCAAGCGGATGGAAATATACTGATAGTTAAGAAAAAAGTTTCTAAACAGTATAGCTGGTATCTGGCTTTTTTCTCACGCGTCCGGTATGATGGAGAAAAAGGGGGCGGGAACATGGAGCTGAAGCTGCATGAGACGATCCGCGCGCTGCGGAAGGAAAAGCTGCTGACGCAGGAGCAGCTGGCGCAGGCGCTGGGCGTTTCGGCCGGGGCGGTATCGAAGTGGGAGTCCGGGCAGTCGAATCCCGATCTGTCTTTATTGCCGGAGCTGGCCGCGCTGTTCGACACCTCGGTGGACGCGCTTCTGGGCTACGAGTGGCAGGAGCAGAGCGAAAAGCAGGCCGCGGACGCGATCCACCGGATGAATCTGGAAAGGAATTTCGGCGAGGCGAGCACGCAGGTGCCGCTGCTGGCGAAAAAGTACCCCAACAGCTTCCGCGTCCTGCTCGAGGCCGGCAGGTGCCTTTTGAACCACTCCATCGAACAGGGCGACGCGGACGCGGGGATCAGGGCGCGGCAGTACCTCGAGCGGGCGTGCGAGCTGTTCGGCCAGAATACGGACCTCTCGCTCAGCCGCGAGAAAATCCAGAGCGAGATCGCCATGCTGCTGCAGGAGCAGAACCGGTGCGAGCAGGCGGTGGAGCTGCTCAAAAAGTACAATGTCTGCGGCGTGTTCAACGCCCGGATCGGGGAATACCTGACCCAGATGGACAGGCGGAGCGAGGCGGCGCGCTTTGCCTCCGACGATCTCATCGTGTCGATCACGAATCTCTTCATGGACACGCTGACGCTGGTCAACGCCCTGGGGGAGCGGGGCGAGACGGACGAGGCGCTGGCCATGTCGCAGTGGATGCAGGACCTTCTCCGGGGCCTGCGCACGCAGGACGGGGGCTCCTATCCGCAGCGGATGGGCGTGGTGCTGCTGGCCCTGGACGCGGTGATGCTGCTGGACCGCGGCGACGGCGCGCAGGCGCGGGCGCGGCTTGAGAGCGCGCGGCGCGAGGCGGAGCAGTACGACCGGGCGCCGAGGTACGACAACGGCTCGGTCCGCTTCTACCGGGGCGAGCCGCACTGCTTCTACGACAGCTTCGGCGGCACGTGTCTGAACGGCGTGGAGCGGATTCTGCGCGAGGAGAGCGAACCGGCGGCGCAGGACGCGCTGCTAGCCATGTGGCGGGAGGTCTGCAATGAAACGCAAACCGGCTGACGGCGTAATCTACCGGCTGCTGGAGAACGCCTGGACGAACGACCGCGCGATTTACGGCGTCTGCGCGGGCTTTACGCTCACGGCGATCGGCGCGCAGGCGCTGCCGATCGCCTTTACCAAGCTGCTGATCGCCTGCCTGACGGGCCCCGCGCCGGCGCTGCGTACGATCTTTCTGCTCGTCGGCGCGTTTTTCCTGCTCGGCTCCGGGGTGAACTTCCTGCGGGAGTGGCTGCTCGACTGCGGCTATCCGCGCCTCACGGCGCTGCGCATCGACTATGTGCGCGATCTGTCGGTCAAGCTGCTGGAGATGGACTATCCGCACGTCGAGTCGGCCACGTTCTTCGATGAGAACGAGACGGCCTTTCACGCGCCGGCCAGCAACGACAACGGCGTGGAGGCCATCCTGCACAGGCTTTTCGAGCTGCCGCAGACGGCGCTCATCGTGCTGGCGCTGTCCGTTTTGTTGGGGCTGCGGAGCGTGCCGGTCATGCTGGCGGTATTTCTGCGGCTGGCCGTCAGCCTCGTATCGGCCGTGCGCGTGCAAAAATACGAATACAGCCGCAAGAACGAGGCGAACCGCCACGAGCGGCGGCTCTGGACCTATTCGGAAAACGCGCGCGACTTTGCCTACGGCAAGGACGTGCGGCTGTACGATCTGCGCGGACGGGTGCTCGACCATTTCCAGCTGGAGCTCCGGGGCTATCTGGACGTGCTGCGCGCCGTCAGGCGGCGGGAATTCGCGTTCGGCCTGCTGGGTCTGGCGGCGCTGCTGCTCTCGGACGGACTGAGCTACGGCCTGCTCGCGCGGGCGGTCTGCCGCGGCATGGCGATCTCCGATTTCACCATGTACGCGGCCGCGGTATCGGCGCTCTCGGCGCAGCTGACCGTGCTATCCGACTCGGCGGCGGTGATTCTCCGGGAGTACCGGTATGTGCGCGACTTCTACGCGTTTATGGACCGCGACCTGACCGGCCGGAGCGGCAGCCTGCCCGCGCCGGCGGCGCAGACGCCCCTGTCCGTCGAGTTCCGCGACGTGAGCTTCCGCTATCCCGGCGCACAGGAGAGCGTCCTGGAGCACTTTTCCCTGACGATCCCGGCGGGGCAGAGGCTGGCGCTCGTCGGCGTGAACGGCGCCGGAAAGACGACGCTCGTGAAGCTCCTGACGGGGCTCTTCCATCCCGACAGCGGCAAAATCCTCCTGAACGGCGTGGACGCCGAGGCGTTTTCGCCGGAGGCGCGGCGGTCGATGTTCGCCGCGGTCTTTCAGGACGTCAATGTATTCGCCTTCACAGCCGCGCAGAACGTCGCCTGCCGGCTCGAGGGCTTCGACCGGACGCGCGTCCGGGAATCCCTCGAGCAGGCGGGGATCTGGGAGAAGATCCGGAGCCTGCCCCACGGCATGGACACGATGCTGCTGAAGGTGATCGACGAGGACGGCGCGGCGCTCTCCGGCGGCGAGGCGCAGAAGCTCGCCATCGCGCGGGCGCTGTACAAGGGCGGCAGCTGCATTCTCATGGACGAGCCGACCGCCGCGCTGGATGCGCTCGCGGAGGCCGAGATCTATGAGCGCTTCGCCGCCATGACCGCGGGCAAGACCGCCGTCTATATTTCGCACCGGCTGGCCTCGACGAAATTCTGCGACAGAATCGCCCTGCTCGGCAGGACCGGCCTGCTCGAATACGGCACGCACGACGAGCTGATGGCGAAGAACGGCGTCTACCGGCAGATGTTTATGACGCAGGGAAAATACTACCAGGAGGAGGAAGCGGGATGAAGAACCTTCAGAAGCTGCGGCTCGTGTTTGGGCTCGTATGGCGCGTGAACCCGTGGTATTTCTTCTTCCTGACCGCAAGCGCGCTGGCCTATTCCGGCCAGATCGTCGGCAGCGTCGTGCTGCTCAAATATCTCATCGACGAGCTGACCGGCGGCCGGAGCCCGGAGCGGCTCGCGTTCTGGGCGCTCGCGATCGCGGGCGCGAACGGGCTGTGCTGTCTGCTGCAGAGCGTGTGCAGGCGGTTTCTCTCCGTGCAGGAGCAGCAGATCCGCTGGCAGATGGAACGCGTGTTCGCCGGGAAGATCATGTCCGTCGCCTATGGGAAGCTGGAGGATCCCGGTTTTCTTGATCTCAAGGAGCGCGCGTCGTTCGCCATGACGAACCAGTCGGCGGTGGAGAATCTCGTGCGCAGCCTGGTGGAGGTACTGCGCCAGCTGGTGACGGCGCTGGGCCTCGTCGCGGTCATGCTCCGGCTGTCGTGGGTGCTGATCGTGCTGGTGCTGGGCGGCGTCGCGGCGCTGCTCGCGGTCTATGCCGCGTTTTCGCGCTACCAGCTCCGCTTCTCGGAGCAGATCATGCCGTATAATCGGCGCTATGGATATTATGTAAACTTAACGTACGAAAAGGGCATCCAGAAGGACTCGCGGCTCTTCGGCATGGGTCCGATGCTCGGCGACACGGTCACGCGCTACAACCGGGAAATCAACCGCTGGTTCTCCGGCTTTTACCGGAAAAAGGGCCTGTTTCTGGGGCTGTTCCAGGTCATCACCGTGCTGCAGGCGGCGGCCGCGTACGCCTTTGTCGGCGCGCGGACCGCGGCCGGCGCGGCCGGCATCGGCGACTTCACGATGTACGTCTCCTCGGCCATCGCCTTCTCCGGCGCGGTGATCGCGCTCGGCACCTCGGTCGTGACGGTCTCCACAATGCTGGGCTTTCTCGAGCCGTTCGCCGAGCTGATGCGCACGCCCGACGCGGCGGAGGCGGCGGGGAAGCCGGTGCAGAGCGTCGGCTCGGTCGAATTCCGCCATGTGAGCTTCACCTATCCCGGCGCGCGGGAAAAGACGCTCGACGACGTGTCGTTCTGCATAAAAAGGGGAGAGCACATCAGCATCGTCGGGCGCAACGGCGCGGGCAAGACCACGATCGTCAAGCTGCTCTGTCGCTTCTACGACCCGGACGAGGGCGAGATCCTGCTGGACGGTCTGCCGCTCGGCCGGCTCGACCTGCGCGCGTGGACGGCCTCCCTCGCGGCGGTGTTCCAGGATTTCAGGCTATTTCCCTTCACGGTGGAGGAGAATGTCGCCTGCCGCGTCGCCGGCGAGAATCGCGCGCGCACGCGGGAGCTTTCGCTGGAATGCCGGCGGCCAAATCCGTTTTTAGACAGCGGGGAGCGCGCGCGCGCGTGGGAGCTTTTGCGGAAGGTCGGAATGGAGGAGAAGATCCGCGCGCTTCCGAGGGGCATCGACACGAACTGCGGCCGCGAGTTCGACGAGGACGGCGCGGAATTCTCCGGCGGGCAGGCGCAGAAGCTGGCCATCGCGCGGGCGCTCGGCAAAAACGCGCCGCTGCTCGTGCTCGACGAGCCGACCTCGGCGCTCGACCCCATGGCCGAGGCGGAGCTCTACGAGCAGTTCAACAGCCTGGTCGGCGGGCGCACGGCGATCTACATTTCGCACCGCATGTCCTCAAGCGTGTTCTGCGACCGCATCCTGGTTCTCAGCCGCGGCCGCGTGGAGGCGTTCGGCACGCACCGCGCGCTCATGGAGGACAAAAACGGCACCTATTGCCGTCTCTTCACCTCGCAGGCCGAAAATTACCGTCTGTAGCACCGGAGCGCGGATAGGGACAATAAAAACGGGACGCCGGAGGGCGCCCCGTTTTTATTGCGAGCAGTTTTATGCCAGCGCCTCTTCGAGCGCCTTGTACATGACGGCCTTGTCGGGCTTTTTGCCCGTCCACATCTCGATGTTGAGCGCGGCCTGATTGATGAGCATGCCCGCGCCGGTGGCGCAGGGGATCCCGCGGCGGCGGAGCTCGCGGATGAAGGCGGTCTCGGTCGGGTTCGGGATGACGTCCTGCACGAACATGTCGGGCGTGATGGAGTCGAGATCGACGTTCGGCATGTCGTTCACGTTCGGATACAGGCCGACCGAGGTGGCGTTGACCACGATGTCGGTGCCGGCGGGGATGGAGTACGGGCCGTTCCAGTCGATGTAGCGGGTGACGGTCTTCGTGTTCTTGGAGAGGATGTCCATGAGCGCGTCGCCGAGCGGGCGGTCCTGCGCGCGGTTCACGATCGTGATGTCCGCCACGCCGGCAAGACCCATCTCCACGCAGATGGCGCGCGCCGCGCCGCCGGCGCCGAAGACGACGGCCTTTTTGCCCTTCACTTCCACGCCGTTCGACTTGAGCGACATCATGAAGCCCTTGCCGTCGGTGTTTTCGCCGAACAGTTTTCCGTCGTTGTTGACGATCATGTTGACGGCGCCGATGAGGCGGGCGCTCTCAGAGATCTCGTCCAGGTACTTCATGACCTCGATCTTGTGCGGGATCGTGCAGTTGATGCCGCGCATCTTGAAGGCCTTGAGGCCGCGGATGGCGTCCTCGAGCTTGTCGCGGTCGACGTCGAGCGTCAGAAAGTGCCAGCGCTCGAGGCCCATGGCCCGGAAGGCGGCGTCCTGGATGACGACGCCGGGATTTTCAGCAACGGGCTGGCCGAACACGCCGACCAGATGATCGAGATAGTTTTGTTCTTTCATGCGAAAAGCTCCTTTTCAATAAAAAAATGGGATCAGACGCGTTCGCGCTTACGCTTGTTGTCGTAGCTGTCGAGGAAGAGGATGGCCACGATGACCAGGCCCTCGATGAGCATGATGACGTAGGCGTTGGGCACGAGGGTGTTGAGCGAGAACTCCAGCACGGAGAAGAACAGGACGCCGATGGCGGACTGCCAGATGCCGCCGATGCCGCCGGCCATCGAGGTGCCGCCGACCACGACCGCGCAGTTGACGATCATGGCGGTCATGTCGCCGTAGTTCGCGTTGCCCGCGCCGAGGTGGGAGGAGTTCACAATGCCCGCGAGGGTGGTCAGCAGGGAGGAGAGCACGAACGCAAACCACTTCTGCCACATGACGGGGATGCCGGAGTATTCGGCCACGGCGTAGTCGCCGCCGATGGCGTAGATGTTGCGGCCGAACTGCGTGTAGCGCAGGATCAGGCTGAAGCCCAGCACGACGAGCAGCATGATGATGACCATGTTGGGGATCTTCGTGAGCCCGAAGGTCATCTGGTAGCCGTCGGCCAGCTCGTTGAAGGAGAGGTCGGCGGAGATGGGATGCGCGTCCGTCATCTGCAGCGCGACGCCTTTGAGCAGAATGCCCATGCCGAGGGTGATGATGAAGCCCTCGAGTTTTTCATGGACGATCAGAAAGCCGTTGATCGCGCCGACGACGACGCCGATGAGGAGCGTCAGGACGACGGCCAGCACGGGAGACATGGTCTGCGTGAAGGTGACGACCAGCACGCCCGCCAGGGCCAGCATACCGCCGATCGAGAGGTCGATTGAGTGCACCATAACGGCGAAGGTGACGCCGCAGGCGACGATGATGTTGACGGTGGCCTTCTTCAGGATCAGCGTCTGGGAATAGCCGCTGAAAAAGCCGGTGTCTCCGCCGAAGTTGAAGAAGAACATGGTCAGATACAGAATGATGATGGCGGCGATGGCCTTGTGGCCGTACAGGAAAGCGCCGCTTCGAGTCAGAACAGTCTCGTTTTTCTTAACCGAATTCATAGCAGCACCCCCTTATTTCGCCGTTCTGTTTTTGCGGCTGTCCGCCCAGATCGCGAAGATCAGGACAGCGCCGTTCATGACGTATTGCAAGTGCGAGGAAACGCCGAGCAGGTTCATGCAGTTCGCCAGCAGAGTGACGAGCAGAACGCCGAGCATCGTGCCGAACACGCTGCCGCTGCCGCCCGCGAGGGACGTGCCGCCGACGACGACGGAGAGAATCGCGTTGTTGTCGTAGCCGAGTCCGACGGTCGGGGAGGCGGTGGTGACGCGGCTCATGAGCATGACGGCGCCCAGCGCGGTCATGAGGCCGCCGATCGCGAACGTGCGCAGAATCGTGTGGTTGACCTGCACGCCGGACAGGCGCGCGGCGGTCTTGTTGCCGCCGACGAGGCCCATGCAGCGGCCGGAGAACGTCTTCTTCTGGATGAAGTTGAGGATCAGCATGGCGATCACGAACAGCACGACCGCGATCGGGATGAAGATGATCTTAAAGCTGCCGAGGAAGGTGAAGAGGGAATAGTCCCTCGTGCACCAGCGCAGCTGCTGCGTGCTGCCGCCCGAGAGCAGCATGGCCACGGCGGACCAGACCTGCGACATGCCGAAGGTGATGAACAGACCCTCGGCCTGCGTGATGCCGCCGGACCGCGTGATGAGAAAGCCGTTGAGGTATCCCGCGAACGCGCCGAACAGCAGCGTCACGATGAGCGCGCCCCACTGGCCCAGCGGGTTGATGAGATAGATGGCCATGACCGCGGCGATGTTGATGATGCCGGGGATAGAGAGGTCGATGAAGCCGGTGATGACGGCGAAGGTCAGGCCCAGCGCGATGAAGGACAGCGCGCCGAACTGACGCATGATCGCCGTGAGGTTCTTGACGGTCATAAAGGTGGGCTCCACGATCGCGGTGACCACGGCGAGGAGCAGCAGTATGACGATCAGCATGTGATCCAGGATAAATCCCGTAATCTTGTTGCGGGAGGATGTTTTCGTAGCTGTCTGCATATCCGGCCCCTCCTTAACCCAGAACCTTGTCCATGATGACGTCCACGGAGTCCGTCTCGGGCACGAATTCGCCCGTGATGCGTCCGTCGCAGACCGCCAGGACACGGTTGCTCATGTTGAGAACCTCGGGAAGCTCGGAGGAGATCAGGATGATGGAGCCGCCCGCTTCCACGATCTTTTTCATGAGAAGGTAAATTTCGTATTTGGCGCCGACGTCGATGCCGCGCGTCGGCTCGTCGAGAATCAGCAGCTTCGGATGCATCTCCAGCCAGCGGCCGAGGATGCACTTCTGCTGGTTGCCGCCGGAGAGGGAGACGACCTTCGTCTCGCTGCTGGGCGTCTTGATGAGCAGCTCCTCGATCTCGCGCGCGGCCGCGGCCTTTTCCTTCTCGCGGTCGACGATCTGGAACGCGCCCGTCGAGATGTCCCGCAGCATGGCCATGCTGATGTTACCGCTGACCGGGAAGGGGAGCACGAGGCCCTGCAGCTTGCGGTCCTCCGGGACGAGGCCGATGCCGAGCTTGATGGCGTCGAGCGGGCTGGAGACCGTGATGGGCTTGCCCTCCAGGGCCATGTGGATGGAGCGCACGCGGTCGGCGCCGAAGATGGCGCGGATGATTTCCGTCCGGCCCGCGCCGACCAGGCCGACCAGGCCGAGGATCTCGCCCTTGTTGACCGTGAGGTTCACGTCGTGCAGCTTGTGGGAGTTGAGGTTCGTCACCTCGAGCAGCGTGCCGCCGACGCAGTGGGGCCGCTCGGGGTACTCGTTCGTGATCTAGCGGCCGACCATCTTGGTGATCATGTCGGAGCGGGTGAGCGCGGAAACCGGCTTGGTGTCGATCACGTGGCCGTCGCGCATGATGGTCACGGTGTCGCAGAGCTCAAAGATCTCGTCGAGCTTGTGGCTGATGTAGATGACGGAGATGCCGCCCGCGACCAGCTTTTTGACGAGCGCGAAGAGCGTCTTCAGTTCGTCCACCGTGAGGGAGCTCGAGGGCTCGTCCATGATGATGAGCTTCGACTGGAAGGAGAGCGCCTTTGCGATCTCGACCATCTGCTTCTGCGAGGTGGAGAGATTCTTGACGAGCGTGTGGGTGTTGATCTTGCTGCCGATGCTGTCGAGCAGCTCCTTGGCGCGCTTGTGCGTGCCGCGCATGCCGCCGGCTTCGCGGAACCGGCCCATAAAAATATTCTCGCCTACGCTCATGGTTTCGACGAGATTGAATTCCTGATAGATGATGCTCATGCCGCGGTTGAGAGACTCGATCGGCGTGGTGTGCTCCACGGTCTCGCCGTCGAAGACGATCGTGCCGCTGTCCTTGGTGTAGACGCCGGAGAGAATTTTCATAAGGGTGGACTTGCCGGCGCCGTTTTCGCCGACGATGCCGTGCACTTCTCCCTTTTTGATCTCGATGGAGACGTCGTCCAGCGCCTTTACGCCGGGGAAGGTCTTGTTGACATGGGACATCGTTAGGATGAGTTGATCCTGATTAGCAGCCATGCGGCTTCCTCCTTCTTGCTGATGGTGGTCTGTTGCCGGGCCTGCGGCTCATTTCCGGCAGGCTCTGCAGAATCCGCGAAACGGCGCGCGGCGACCGCTGCGTGCCATCCCGGTTTCGGCAGTCGCGGAGCTTGCAGAAACTGCCGGTTGGAAAGGGGACAGGGCCCGCCCCGCTTGCCGCGAAGCGAGCCCTGCAGAATGAGAAGATTACCACTCAGGAGTCGTGAAGCTGGAGATGTTGTCCTTGGTGACAACGTCCATCTTGATGTAGTTGTCGGAGTCGACCTTCTGGCCGGCCAAGACCTTCTGCGCCAGCTCCATGGAGGTGGTGCTGTTGGTCTCGAAGTTGTTCATGATGGTGGCGTACTGCGTGCCCGCGTTGACCTGGTCGAAGCCGGCCTTGCAGCCGTCGACGCCGACGATCATGACGTCATTGAGGCCCGCAGCCTGCAGCGCGGAGATGCAGCCGGTGGCGCCGTTGTCCCAGTGGCAGAAGACAGCCTGGATCTGGTCGCCGTACTTGGTGACGAAGTCCTCCATGATGGACTGCGCTTCGTCGGTTGCCCAGTGCTCGGTGTTCTGGGAGTCGAGGATCTTGAATTCCGGATGATCCTTCATAACAGCCATGAAGCCGTCGTGACGGAGGATCTGCGCGTTGTGGCCCGCCTGGCCGCCGACCTCAACGAGGCTGCAGCCGTCGGGGAACTTGTCGATGAAGGCCTGGGCGGCAGCCTGGCCGGCGTCAGTATCGTTGATGCCGACGAAGAAGTCGCGGTACTGCTCGGAATCATCGGGAACATCGGCGGAGTAGGTGGAGATCAGGACGTTGGGGTTGGCTTCCTTGGCGGCCTTCAGAGCCGTGACGATGCCGGCCGCGTCGGTCGGGTTGACGATGATCCACTGATAGCCCTTCGCAACGGCCTGCGCGACGTTTTCGGCCTGCTTGGCGGCGTCGCCCTGGTCATCCAGAACGTCGATCTGCATGTTGTACTCGGCCATGTGCTTCTGGAACATCTTGTACGCAAAAGCCTGGGATTCGTTGTTCATTGCGGAGCAGAAGACCGCCTTGACGGTTTCGCCGGAAGCGCTCGTGGAAGCGGCGGTGCTGGCGGAAGCAGCGGTGCTGGCGGAAGCAGCCGTGCTCGCGGAGGCGGCGGTGCTGGCCGAAGCGGCCGTGCTGGCGGAAGCGGCGGTGCTGGTCGTGGTCTTGCTGCCGGAGGCGCAGGCGACAAGCGCGAGCACCATAATGACGGCGAGAACCAATGCAAGGATCTTTTTCATTTTTGTTCCTCCCAAATTCAAATTTATCATCAACGGCAGAGTGACCTGCCGTCAATTACTTCCCGGAAATATCCGTCATAATGACTATTTTCCATCCGAAAGTTTTTCGTATCCTTGTGCAACCATTCTAAACGGAATGGGCTTTCTTTCGCAACACCCAGAACCACCCAAAAGGTACACAATTCTGAACTGCGCTACATCAGCTCGCGGACGAGCTCGGCCGCGCCGATGATGCCGAAGTCCTGCTTGAGCTCGGCGAAGCGGAACTCGACCGGCAGCGGGATGTGGTTGTAGCGGTCGAACTCCCGCCGGACGCGGTCAAAGAGCAGCGGCCCGAAGTTCACGAGCCCGCCGCCGAAAACGTAGAGATTGACGTTCAGCAGCTGGTAGATGTTGAACACGCACACGCCGAGGTAGTGCGCGGTCTGCTCGAGGATCTCCATGGCGAGGGGATCGCCCTCGCGGCAGGCACGGGCCAGCTCAACGCAGTCGAGCTTCTCGCCGAGATCCATGGAGGTCTGCGCCCCCGCGGCCGCCCGGCGGCGGATCTGCTGGGGGATGTAGCGCCCGGAGCACCACGACATGAAGCAGCCCTTGTTCCGGCAGCCGCACTCGACGCCCTCGTCGGGCGTGATGAGCATGTGGCCGCTCTCGCCGGCCCAGCCGTAGCTGCCGCGGAAAAGCTCGCCGTTCAGGATGAGGCCGCTGCCGATGCCGGTGCTGGCCGACATGTAGATGAGATTCCGGCTGCCGCGCCCCGCGCCGAAGCGGTGCTCGGCCAGCGCGGCCACGTTGCTGTCGTTGTCGAGGATGACGGGCAGCCCGAGCCGGGCGGTCAGATAGTCGCGCATCGCGAAGTCGCGGATGTTGACCATCGCGGAGGTCATGTAGATATAGCCCTTGTCAAACAGAATGAACGACGGCATGCAGAGGCCGACGCCCAGCATATCGCCGCCTGTGAGCTTGTTCCGCTCCATGAGCTTCCGCACGCTCTCGATCACCAGCTCCGAAAACTGCGGCCCGTCCGCCTCGATGGGCGTCGGCTGCTGGAAGCGGTCGACCAGCTGATTTTCTTCGTTAAAAAGACCATAGGCCACCTTGGTGCCGCCGGCGTCGATGCCGATCCTGAATCTCTGCAAGGCCCATTCTCCTCCCGGTTTGAACTCGTTTTGATATGCTTATTATAGATTCGACTTACGAAAGAGTCAAATTAAAATTACGAATGAAAGTTACAAAAAGCGTAATGTAAATTGTGCAAGATGACAATTTGAAATCCGCCCGCTTTCGAGCAGAGAGAGAGCGGCGGAGCGCCATGCCGAAAGCATGGCGCTCCGCCGCTTATTCGCGTTTGACGGCCCCGGGCGCGGGGATCCTCCCGCCCTCGCCGTGCTTTCTACAGGATTCCGACCGTGGTCGTGCAGGGGGAGGGCTGCGTGCTCACGAGCGTGAGCGCGCCGGTGTCCCGGTCTACGGCGAAGGACAGGAGCGTGTCCGTGTCCTGGTGGCCGACGAGCAGATAACGCCCGTCCGGCGAGAGGACGAAGTCGCGCGGGATCTCGCCGCCGCTGGGCGTGAGCTGCAGCAGAGCGAGCGTTCCGTCCGGCTTCACCCGGCAGGAGGCGATCCGGTTGCAGCCGCGCACCGAGCAGAAGAGCAGCGTCTCGTCCGGGCTCAGCCGGATGGCCGCGCCGAGCGATTCGGGCGCGTCCTCCGGCAGGCAGCAGAGCGTCTGCAAAAGCGCCGCCCGGCCGCTCGCGGCGTCGAACGAGAACACGTCGACGCTGCAGGCCATCTCGGTCATGAGGTAGAGCCGGGTGCCGGCCCGGTTAAAGACGAAGTGGCGCGCGCCCTGCCCGGCGGGCACGGCGATGTCGCGCTCCGCCGCGGGCTGCAGCCAGCCGCGCAGGGGATCGAGCCTGTAGCAGACGAGCCGGTCGAGCCCGAGGTCGGAGACATAGACGAACCGCCCGTCCGGGGAGAAGACGATCTGGTGCGGGTGCGGCGAGGCCTGCCGCTGCGGGTTCGAGCCGCGGCCCGCGTGGCGCAGGATGCAGCTCGCGCAGCCGGGCGCGCCGTCGGGGCCGATGGGCAGCACGCAGACGCTGCCGCCCGTGAAGTTCGCGCAGAGGAGCCATTTCCCGTCGGGCGAGACGGTCACGAAGCAGGCGTCCTGCCCGCCCGTGAGCTGGGTGCCGAGCAGCGTCAGCGCGCCGCTCCCGCGGTCCAGGCGGTAGCCGGACACCGTCGAGGAGGGCATGCCGAAAAAGTCCTTGCGCTCGCTTACGCAGTAGAGCCGGTCGCCGCGCACCGTCAGATACGAGGGATTCGGCACGGAGGGCGAGCAGCCGAGCGGACAGAGCGAGCCGTCCTCCTCCAGAACAAACGCGCTGATGCCGCGGCAGCGGCCCGGAACAATCTCGCCCGAGCCGAGCCGGATGGGCTCCGTGTAGCCGCTGGTAAAAACAAGATGCCGCATGTGAGATCCTCCCGTCAGACCTTCGTCTTGAGCACGTCGATGCCGCGGCCGCGCAGATCGGCCTCGGACTCCGCCGGAATGCTGTCGTCCGTCACGACGATCCGCACATGCCCGGTGATGTCCATCGGCACGACGCTGTGCTGCGAGAACTTCTTGCTCTCGGTCACGACGATGACGCGCTCGGCGTGCTCGGCCATGTCGTGCACGGCCTGCACGCGCAGATGGTTGTTGCCCGTGAAGCCGAGCTTCGGCGTGTAGCCGTCGGTGCCGATGAAGAGCTTGTCGATGTAGAACTGCGAGACGCAGGCCTTCACGATGGGGCCGACCATGACCTCGGCGTCGTTCTGGAAGTCGCCGCCCAGCAGAATGACGTGCGCGCCCGCCAGGTGGCGGATGTAGCTCGCGATGAAGGCACTGTTCGTCACGATGGTGGTGCCGGGCTTGGTGCGGACGATCTGCTCGGCCAGCAGCGCGCAGCAGCTGCCGTTTTCGATCATGACGGTCTCGCCCGCGGTGACGAGCCCGGCCGCGGCGCGCGCGATGCTCTGCTTTTCCTCGTAGTGGATGGCCAGGCGGTTGTTGAGATCGTCGGTGCCGCCGAAGACCGCATAGCCGTGCTCCCGGCGGATGACGCCCTTTCGCTCGAGCGCGTCGAGGTCCTTGCGGATCGTCACCTGCGAGACGCCGAGCTTCTCCGCCAGCAGGGAGACCTCCATCCGCCCGCTTTCGGAGAGCAGATCGAGGATGGTGTTGTCACGCTGTTTCATACGACCACTTCTTTCGTTTGGTGTTTCAACTATAACATGATCCCGGTTCGATACGCAATGGTTTTCCTGTGAAGTTCAAGTTAAAAAAAGCCGCTTGTGTATTTTTCCCTTCTGGAATATAATAATATCGTCAAAACACAAAAACACACAACCACTATATCGACAATGATTAAAAGAATGTCGTAAATTTCGGACGGAAGGGGAAAGCAAAATGGAGTCCTGCAGCATTTCCCGGGTCAATCCGGTGACAAAGCACGAGACGGTGGACCACAGCGCCGCGTTCCCGTACCATTCCGACTGCTGCGATCTGCACGACTATCCCGGCAACCAGTTCTCCTGGCACTGGCACCGCGAGATCGAGATCTTCTATATGCGCGAGGGGCGGCTCGAGTACGCGCTCCCCGGCGGGAACGCGGTTTTCGAGGCCGGGGACGGCGGCTTTCTCAACAGCAACGTGCTGCACCTGAGCTCGTGCCGGCAGGAGGACGCCTGCCGCCAGGAGGAGCAGCAGTTCCTGCCCGAGCTGATCGGCGGCTTCCCCGGCAGCCTCGTCATGCAGAAATACGTGCAGCCCGTCCTTGAGGCGCCGGGGCTGACACTGCTGCCCCTGCGCGCGGGCGAGGCGGCGCACGCGCCGCTGCTGGATGCCATCTGCCGCGCCTACGAGGCCTCGCAGTCGGGTCGGGCGGGGTATGAGCTCGAGGTGCAGAGCGCGCTTCTGGATTTCTGGCTGGCGCTCTACCGCCTGAGCCCGAGCTTCGCGCCGCGCAGAAACGCCGCGGTGGACGACCAGCGCATCAAGCGCATGATCGCCTACATCGCGGCGCATTACGGGGACAAGCTGAGTCTCGGCGAGATCGCGCAGGCGGCCTATCTGAGCCCGCGCGCCTGCAACCGCTGCTTTCAGGAGCAGCTGGGCACGACGCCCTTCGGCTATCTGCTGGAATACCGGGTGCAGAAGGCGCGGGAGCTGCTTTTGGCCGGGACGGAGCCGGTCGGGGAGATCGCCCTGCAGTGCGGCTTCGGCAGCAGCAGCTATTTCGGCAAGATCTTTCTGGAAAAGACCGGCATGACGCCGAGCGACTGCCGGAAAAAGCGCTGAGGCGGGCCTTTTTGCGCGGCGCCGCCTAGCGGAACGAGCAGTCGAGCCCCCGGTCGAGAAAGACCTGCCGGTATTTGCCCAGCACCTCGGGGTGCAGCTGGCGGACGCCCGCCATCTCGTAGGGGACGCCGAGCACGGCGTATTTCTTCTCGCCGAACTGGTGGAACGGGAGCAGGTGCACCTCTTTTACGCCGCAGGAGACGAGCGTGTCCGCCATCGAGGCCGCGATCCCCAGCCCCGTGTTGAAGCCGGGGATGACGGGGATGCGCGCCGCGAGCGGCTTGCCGGAGGCGGCGGCCGCGCGCAGGTTCTGCAGGATCACCTCGTTGCGCACGCCGGTGCCCGCAAGATGGGCCTCGGGGTCGAAGTGCTTGAAATCATAGAGCAGGATGTCGATGTGGCGGAGAAATTCCGCGAACTGCTCCGGCGCGGCGTAGCCCGTCGTCTCGGCGGCCGCGGAGATGCCCTCGAGGTGCGCGGCGTCGCAGAGCGCGCAGGCGAACGCGAGCTGCTGCAGCGCCTCGCCGCCCGAGAGCGTCATCCCGCCGCCCGACTCGTCGTAAAACGCCTTGTCCTGGCGCACCTCGGCCATGACCTCCTCCACGGTGCAGTCGCGCCCGCAGTAGGTCTCGTCCTCCATCCGGTCGGCGATGGCCGCGTACCGGTTCTGCGACTCCGGGTTGGAGCACCAGCGGCAGTGCAGGGGACAGCCTTTAAAAAAGACGGTCGTGCGGATGCCGGGGCCGTCGTTGATGCTGAATTTCTGGATGTTGAAGATTCTGCCGGTCAGTTCCATGGCGCGCCTCCCGAATGATGTTGCTTTGATTATAGAGCATGTGGAAGCCGGCTGTAAATGGACGACTTCCACAAAATTTTGTCTGAAGTTCGTATACTTTCATTCGTAATTTATAATTGACTCAAACGTAAATATTTGCTATAATGCAGCCAAGATGGATCAGAAGGCATGTATCCTGCTTCAAGGAGGAATTTCAGATGATCAACAGGGAACATTTTGGCAGCCTGACGCCGCGGATGGAGCACTTCCGCGAGGAACTGCTGGAGACAAAGCCGTACGTCTGCGCCGAGCGCGCGCTTCTCACGACCGAGAGCTACCGCCGCTGGGCCGACCAGCCGATCACGCTCAAACGGGCGCGGATGCTCGAAAACATCCTGGGCCGCATGACGATCTTCATCGAGCCCGACACGCTGCTGGCCGGCAACCAGGCCTCGTCCAACCGCGCGGCCCCGATCTTCCCGGAATACGCGATGGACTGGGTCATCCGCGAGCTCGACGAATTTGAAAAGCGCGACGGCGACGTGTTCTATATCACGGAAAAGACCAAGGAGGAGCTGCGCTCGATCGCGCCCTTCTGGGAGCACAACACCACGCTCGACAAGGGCCTGGCCGCGATCCCGCCGGACAGCCGCGTGTTCTACGATCTCGGCATCATCAAGGCCGAGGGCAACCTCACCTCCGGCGACGCGCATCTGGCCGTGGCCTATGAGTCGCTGCTCAGAAAGGGCCTGCGCGACTACGAGGCGCGCACCCGCAGCTGCCTCGCCGCGCTCGATCTGACCGACTGGAAAAATCTCAAAAAGTCCTATTTCTACGAGGCGATTCTGATCGTCATCGGGGCGGTGCGCGACTTTGCCGGCCGCTACGCCGCGCTCGCGGACGAGCAGGCGGCCTCGGCGGCGCCGGAGCGCGCGGCGGAGCTGCGCGAGATGGCGCGCATCCTGCGCAAGGTGCCCTACGAGCCGGCTTCGACGCTGCGCGAGGCCGTGCAGTCCATGTGGCTCGTGCACCTCGTGCTGCAAATCGAGTCGAACGGCCATTCGCTCTCCTACGGGCGCATGGACCAGTATCTGCAGCCCTACTACGCGGCCGACCTCGCGGCCGGGCGCGAGACGGAGGACTCGGCCTGCGAGCTCATGACGAACCTCTGGCTCAAGACCTTCACGATCAACAAGATCCGCAGCTGGACGCACACGCAGTTCAGCGCCGGTTCGCCCCTCTATCAGAACGTGACCGTCGGCGGACAGAAGGCGGACGGCACGGACGCCGTCAACCCGATGTCCTGGCTCATCCTGCGCAGCGTCGCCCAGACGAGACTGCCGCAGCCGAACCTCACGGTGCGCTATCATAAAAATCTCAGCGCCGACTTCATGAACGAGGCCGTCGAGGTCGTGAAGCTGGGCTTCGGCATGCCGGCCTTCAACAACGACGAGATCATCATCCCGTCCTTCCTGGCCCGCGGGGTCAAAAAGGAGGACGCCTGGAACTACAGCGCCATCGGCTGCGTCGAGACGGCGATCCCCGGCAAGTGGGGCTACCGCTGCACCGGCATGAGCTTCCTCAATTTCCCCAAGTCCCTGCTCATCGCCATGAACAACGGCGCCGATCCCCAGAGCGGCAGACAGCTCACCAAGGGGACGGGCCACTTCCGCGACATGCAGTCCTACGACGAGCTCAAGGCCGCGTGGGACAGCACCATCCGCGAGCTCACGCGCCACAGCGCCATCATTGAAAACGCCTGCGACATGGTGCTCGAGCAGGACGTGCCGGATGTCCTCTGCTCGGCCCTGTGCGAGGACTGCATCGGCCGCGGCCTCACGCTCAAGGAGGGCGGCGCGGTCTACGACTTCATCAGCGGCCTGCAGGTCGGCATCGCCAACCTGGCCGATTCCCTCGCCGCCGTCAAAAAGCTCGTCTTCGAGGAGAAGCGGCTCACGCCCGCGCAGCTCTGGGACGCCCTGCAGTCGGATTTCGCCGGCGAGGAGGGCGAGCGCATCCGCCAGATGCTCGTGAAGGACGCGCCCAAGTACGGCAACGACGACGACTACGTCGACAGGCTCGTCGTGGACGCCTATGATACCTACATCGACGAGGTGAAGAAGTACCCGAACACGCGCTTCGGCCGCGGCCCCATCGGCGGCATCCGCTACGCGGGCACCTCCTCCATCTCCGCGAACGTCGGCCAGGGCCGCGGCACCCCCGCCACGCCCGACGGCCGCCATGCCGGCGAGCCGCTGGCCGAGGGCTGCTCGCCCAGCCACGCGATGGACCGCCATGGCCCGACCGCGGTGTTCAAGAGCGTCTCCAAGCTCCCGACCGCCGACATTACGGGCGGCGTGCTGCTCAACCAGAAGGTCACGCCGACCCTGCTGTCCAAAGAGGAGAACAAGCAGAAGCTCATCCTGCTCATCCGCACGTTCTTCAACACCCTGCACGGCTATCACGTGCAGTACAACGTCGTCTCGCGCGAGACGCTGCTCGACGCGCAGGCGCACCCCGAAAAGCACCGCGATCTGATCGTGCGCGTGGCGGGCTACAGCGCGTTCTTCAACGTGCTCTCGCGCCAGACGCAGGACGACATCATCGCGAGGACCGAACAGACTGTCTGAGAGAGGAAACGCCATGCAGGATTTTTACTGGGAGCCGGGCTGGCTGCCCGTCGTCGAGGAGCAGGAGCGCCTGCTGCAGTACGACCGTTTTACGCACGAGACGGCCTTTGAGCTGGGCCTGCTCATCAAAAAAGAGGTCGAGCGCCGCGCCTGCGGCAGCGCCGCCATCCGCATCGTCGAGGACGGCGCGGTCGTCTTCGCGTACAAGATGCCCGGCACCTCGCTTGAAAACGACTGGTGGATGGACCGCAAGCTGAACGTCTCGCGCCTGACCGGCACCAGCTCCGTGCGCGCGTATCTCGAGGCGAAGTCCGGCCTGCGCCGCCCGTTCTGGCAGGAGCGCCCGGACAACTACGCGGCCTGCGGCGGCTGCTTCCCGATCTTTCTCCGGGACGGCGGCCCCGTGTACGCCTACGCGCTCGTCTCCGGCCTGCACCACCAGGAGGACCACCAGGTGATCGCAGACGCCATGGCCGGACAGCTGGGCGTCCGGATCCGCAGCATCGCCGAATAAAAGAAAAACTGTCGTTCCGGGCCTGGCCCCGGAACGACAGTTTTTTTTCGGCGGCTCAGGTCGCGTCCGGCTTCGCCCCGCCCTGCGCGTCCTCGCGCGGGACGTTTTTATACCGCTTGCGGAAGCTCGCGGGCGACTCGCCGAAGGCGGTCTTGAAGGTCCGGTAGAAATACTTGGGCGATTCGAAGCCCGTCTGGTAGGCGATCTCGTTGACGCCCTGCGCGGTGCCGACCAGCAACCGCCGCGCCGCGTCCAGCCGCAGATGGTTCACGTATTCCACGACCGTCATGCCGGTGCGCTTTTTAAAAAGCCGCGAGAGATAGGACTTGCTGATGTGCTCGAGCTCCGCCAGATCGTCCAGCGTGATGCGCCCCGTGTAGTAGGTGTGGATGTACTGCAGCACGACCGCGAGATGGCCCTCCTGCAGCCGGGCCTCCGCCTGGCTGCGCAGCACGAGCGTCAGAAGCAGCTTGAGGCTGTATTCCAGCACGGCCGCGTCCTGCGGCTCCCGCTTGGCCTCGCGGTAGACGAGGCGGAACACGTCGCCCAGGGCGTCGCCCTCGTCGCGCACCTGCAGGGGCGCGTCGAGCGTCAGCTCCGGCAGGTCGACCCAGAGGCAGATGATCCGCCGCCGGCGCTCGGACACGGCGTCCTCCTGGTGCTCCCACCAGGCGGGATAGACCACGGTGTCGAAGAGCGAGATGGACAGATGCTTGTCCGAGACCGTGATGTTCCCCTTGCCCTCGAGAAAGTACATGAGTTCAAGATAGGGGTGAGAGTGGCGGGAGTAGTTCCAGATGCTGCTGGTGTCGTCGAACTGCTCGCAGAAGCGCAGCCTGGGGTGCCCGTCCTGAATTATTTTGTAGTTTTCCTCAAGATTCATTTTCCGCACCGCCTCTCTGTCGTCTATTATTACCAGAAAACCTCGGATTCGTCAAGAGGCGCGTGCGGAGACGCTCCGGGAAAAAACCGTTCACAATCGGATACCCTTTGGGCGTTTTCGGGAGTGGGATTTCCAAACGGCGCGTGTTATATTCAGATCAGAAAACGAAAACAGGAGCTTGGAACGGGGGTATCATCATGAGAATCGAAGAAATTGCCGCCCTGACGCAGTCGGAGCGGATCACGGAACTGAAAAAAGAGATGCTGGACGAGCCGCGCTACGCGAGCATCGAGCAGGCGCGGATCGTGACGAAGAGCTACCGGCAGACGGAGGGCGAGCCCGCCTGCATCCGCAGGGCCAAGGCGCTCAAGGCCGCCCTCGAGGAGATGACCATCCGCATCGAGCCCGACGAGCGCATCGTCGGCAACCGCACGCCCGGCGTGCGCGGCGGCGTCGTGTTTCCGGAGACGGGCGCGTCGTGGATCGACCGCGAATTCGAGACGCTTCCGACCCGCGAGCAGGACCGGTTCCAGGTGCATCCCGAGGACATCGCGGAGTTCCGCGAACAGATCCTGCCCTACTGGAAGGGCCGCTCGCTCGAGGACCAGGTGCGCGCCGAGGTCGGCGAGCAGGTCGACGCGATCGCCAAGGTCGTGAAGATCAACCAGAAGGACCACTCGCAGGGCCACATCTGCCCGAACACGGAGAAGTGGCTCCGGCTCGGCCCGGCCGGCATCCGCCGCGAGGCGGAGGCGCATCTGGCGTCGGCCGAGGGCAAAAAGCACGATTTCTACGAGAGCGTCGTGCTCGCGATGGAGGGCGCGTCCGCGTTCATGCTGCGCTATTCCCGCCGCGCGGGCGAGATGCGCCGCGAGTGCGGAAAGGAGAACCTGCGCGAGGTCTCGCGCATCTGCCGCAAGCTCGCCTCCGAGCCGCCCGAAACGTATCAGGAGGCGGTGCAGTCCGCCTGGTTCCTGTATGTGATTCTGCAGATGGAGGGCAACGCCTCGTCGTTCTCGCCCGGCCGCATGGACCAGTATCTGTACCCCTATTACGAAAGAAGCGTCCGGGACGGCATGACGCTTGACGACGCGCTCGAGATCACCGAGTGCCTCTGGCTCAAGTTCAACCAGATCGTCTATCTGCGCAACGCCAACAGCGCGCGCTACTTCGCGGGCTTCCCGATCGGCTTCAACGTGGCGATCGGCGGGCAGCACCTCGACGGCTCCGACGCCTCGAACGAGCTGAGCTATCTCTTCCTGCAGGCGCAGCGCCATCTGCTGCTGCCGCAGCCGAACCTGTCCCTGCGCATCTACAAGCATTCGCCGCAGCCGCTTTTGGAGGCGGCCAGCCGCGTGATCGGCTGCGGGAGCGGCATGCCGCAGGTCTTCAACGACGAGGCGGTCATCCCCGCGCTCGAGTCGAGCGGCATCTCGCACGAGGACGCGGTCAACTACGCGATCGTGGGCTGCGTCGAGCTCACCACGCACGGCAACTGCCTGGCCTGGAGCGACGCCGCGATGTTCAATCTTCTCAAGGCGCTCGAGCTGACGATCAACCACGGCGTCGACCTGCTCACGGGGAAGAAGACGGGCCTCGATCTCGGCGATCTTACGACCTACAAGACCTTTAACGAGCTGCAGGCCGCGTTCGCCAAGCAGATCGACTGGTTCTCCGACCGCATGGTCGAGTGCGTCACGAAGGTCGAAAAGATGCATGAAAAGCTGCTGCCGACGCCGTTCCTGTCCGCGGTCGTCGACGACTGCCTGGCGGACGGCGAGGACGTCACGCAGGGCGGCGCGCACTACAACTTCGCGGGCGTGCAGGCCATCCAGGTGGCCAACCTGGCCGACTCCCTGGCCTCCATCAAGAAGCTCGTCTACGACGACAAAAAGCTCGCGGGCGAAGCGCTGCTGCACGCGCTGCAGACCAACTTCCAGGACGCGCCGATGCTTCGGGCGGAGCTTCTCAACAAGGTGCCCAAGTACGGCAACGACGTCAAGTGGGTCGACGAGCTGGGCGCCAAGTGGGTCAACTACTTCGCCGACGGGCTCAAAAAATACCGCAACGGCCGCGGCGGCATCTATCAGATGGGCCTCTACACGGTCTCGGCGCACGTCCCGATGGGGCAGAACGTCGGCGCCTCCGCGGACGGCCGCTACGCGAAGGATCCCCTCGCGGACGGCGGCGTCTCGGCCATGTACGGCCGCGACACGAACGGCCCGACCGCGCTTCTGCAGTCGGTGGCGAAGCTGCCGTTCTGCAAGGCCCCGAACGGCACGCTGCTCAACATGAAATTCCTGCCGCAGTTCTTCCAGACCGAGACGGGCATCGAGAAGTTCACGGGCCTGCTGCGCGCGGTCTGCGAGCTCGGCATCAGCCACATCCAGTTCAACGTGCTCAATGAGGCCGATCTGCGCGCGGCGCAGAAGGAGCCGGAAAAATACCGCGGGCTCACGGTGCGCGTCGCGGGCTACACCGCCTACTTCACGGAGCTGGCCCACGACCTGCAGGACGAGATCATCGCCCGCACGACCTACTCCCGCGTATGAACGGGATCGTCTTCGACTTAAAACGGTTCGCCGTCCATGACGGCGGCGGCATCCGCTCGACGCTCTTTCTCAAGGGCTGCCCGCTGCACTGCCGCTGGTGCCAGAATCCCGAGGGCATCCGCCCGGAGCCGGAGCTGCGCCACAATCCCGGAAAATGTCTGAGCTGCCGGACCTGCGTCCGGATCTGCCCGGAGAAGGCCGTCGGCTGGAACGGAAAGATCTCCGTCCGGCAGGAGGCCTGCACGCGCTGCGGCCTGTGCGTGAAGGAGTGTCCCGGCGGCGCGATGGAGATCGCGGGCCGGAGCATCTCGGCGCAGCAGGCGGCCGAGGAGCTGCTGCACGACCGCGTCTTCTTCGGGAAGGACGGCGGCGTGACCCTCTCGGGCGGCGAGGCGCTCTATCAGCCGGAATTTGCCCGCGAGGTGCTCTCCCGCTGCAAGGCCGCGGGCGTGGACACCGCGATCGAGACCTCGCTCTTCGCCTCGCGCCGCGTGCTCGAGCGGATGCTCCCCGTGACCGACCACTTCCTGGCGGACGTCAAGGAGCTCGACCGCGAGCGGCATTTCCGCTTCACGGGCGGGAGCAACGAGACGATCCTGGAAAACCTCGAGTTTTTGCTCTCCAGGCGGGCGGATGTGCTGGTGCGCACGCCGCTCATCCCGGGCTACACGGCGACGGAGCAGAACGTGCGCGCGATCGCGCGCTATCTCGTCTCGCTGGACCCGGAGATCCCCTATGAGCTTCTGAACTTCAACCCGCTCTGCCGGAGCAAGTACGCCGCCATGGATCAGGACTATCCCGTGGCGGGCGGCGCGCTCAGCGAGGACGAGATGGAGCGGTACCGCGCGATCTTGAAAGCGGAGGGACTCCGCCGGATCATAAAGGAGTAGAACAATCATGATGGCTGATTTTCTGAAGGCGGCGCAGGCCGGCGAGCCTGTCTACCTGAGCGATGTGCGCGAGGCGTTTTCCGGGGCGGGCACGCGCCCGTTTCCCGTGGCCGTGACGCTCTACGACGGGGCGGTCCGCCGCTTTCCGCTGCGCCTGCCGGAGACCCGGAGCGCGCAGGAGCGGGCGTTCGTAAAGGACTACGTCTGCGCCTGCCTCTACAACATCCTCTGCGCGCTGGGCGCGCGGGAGATCGCCATGGCCCCCGACCCCGCCGACCGCGAGGCGCTGGAGCTCGCCGGGTCGCTGGACGGCATTTTCCAGACCGCGCTGCCCAAGAGCGAGCGCCGCGGCTACGGCAAGTGCCTCAACGTCAACGAGCGCACGATCGCCGCGCTGACCGAGGGCAAGGCCCGCTTCCGCTTCCGCGCCGTGAAGCCGGAGGAGCTGCCCGCCGAGACGCCGGAGAAGGCCGCCGCGGGCGAGCCCGTCTTCGCCGCGCTGCCCGGGCGCACGCAGGGAAAGCTGCTGCTCGGCATGGACATCGGCGGAACGGACATCAAGCTCGCCGCGAGCGTGGACGGCCGGCTCGCGGTCTACAAGGAATACGACTGGTTTCCGGCCGCGTTTCAAACGGCGGAGGAGCTGCTCGACCCCATGCTGGAGCTGACGCGCATGATGCGCGCGGCGGCCTGCCTCGTGAAGGCGGGAAAGCCGGACGCGCTCGACAAAGCCGCGCTCGGCAAGCACGCAACGGCAGAGGAGATGCGCGCGGGCACCGAACGCATGGAGCAGGCGGCGGGGGAGGCCCTGCGCGGCTTCGACGGCATCGGCCTGTGCTTCCCGGACGTGGTCATCCGCAACCGCATCGTCGGCGGCGAGACCTACAAGACGCGCGGGATGCGCGAGAACACCGCGCTCGACTACGAGGCGCAGTTCCGCAAGATCACCGACCTCTGCGGCCGCCTGCGCGAATACACCGTGCCCGGCGGCGCGGTCATGAACACGAACGACGGCCCCATGGCGGCCTTCACCGCCGCGGTCGAGCAGGCGGCGGCCGGCGAGGACGTCTCGAAGGGCTTCTTCGCCCACACGCTCGGCACCGAGCTCGGCACCGGCTGGGTGCGCCCGGACGGCTCCATCCCGGAGATCCCGCTCGAGGTCTACAACTTCATCATCGACCTCGGCAGCTTCGGCCAGCGGAAATTCGAGCCGGACGACGTGCGGAGCGTCAACAACTTCAACACCGGCCTGCCCGGCACGCTGCAGAAATACACCTGCCAGTCGGGCGTGTTCCGCCTCGCGGCGGAGCGCCTGCCGCGCGAGGATCCGGCGGCCTGGCAGGAGGCGCTGGACAGGGGCCTGCTCGTCTGGCGCGGGGAAAAGCTCCTCGTGCCGACCGAGCCGAAGGACATGCGCAAGCCGTGCCTGGAATTTTTCATGGCGAAGGCGGCCGACCCCGCCCATCCCGCCTGCGCGGAGATCTTCCGGCAGATCGGCGAGTACCTCGCCGTGACGTGGCAGGAGACGCAGACGGTCCTGCGGCCGGGAACGGCGGACCGGACGCTCTTCGGGCGGCTCGTCAAGAACCCCGCGTGCTTCCGGCTTCTCTGCGAGGGCGCCGCGCGCCGGGCGCCGGAGCTGCGCCAGTTCGCGGCGGACGACAGCCTCGCCAACACGCCGCTCATGCGCCAGCTGGCCGGGAGCAGCGAGTACACCGTCGCGCAGTTCGCGCAGGCGGTGGGCGCCATCCACTATGCCTGCCTGGGACTGGAATAGAACAGAGAAAACCGCTGCGGGACAGAACGTTCCGCAGCGGTTTTGTTCAGCAGGGGAGCCGCCCGGACTCCAGCAGGTAGCGGAGAAACCGGTCGCGGTCGCAGGGGTCGGGGACGCGGAGCCGGAGCTTTGTCTGCGGCGGCTGCACGAACAGCAACAGCTGCGACGCGACCGGGTCGGACTTCAGATCGCACACGGTCCCGTCCGCGAGGCACAGCCCCACCGGGCCGCGGCATTCCTGTACGAGCGAGAGAAAACGGCGCATATCGGGGATCCATTGAATGGTAAACATATCAGACGCCTCCTTGTCTGCTGCGGTTGAGTTCTTCTTTCTGATTATCATTATATAGATATAGATAGAAATATAATAGCAATATAAAGGATAATATTATAATAATACAGACAAGAATGAAGACAAGGTTCACGGACTGCCTTCGGCGCGGCCGGGCGGCGCGTTCCGGCGCGGGCAATAAAGCACCCGCCGCGGAATTGCGGCGGGTGCTTTCATCCGATCTATGTACAGGCGCTGCCGAAAAATCAGAGGGCGATTTTGCCTTCCTTGTCGTTGATGACGTAATAAGCCGCGCCGTCCTCGGGTTTGAGATAAACTCTGCAGGAGAGAATGACGGCGTTCTTGTTTTCGGCGCGGAAATCGGCCTTCGCGCGCTCCACGAGCTCCGAGCACAGGGTCTCGCGGCCCTGCCACTGCAGATAGACCTCGGGGAGGATGGCGGTGGCGGCCTTTTTGCCGGCGCTGGCGGCTTTCTTGCCGGCGGTGGCGGCCTTCTTGCCGGTTTCGCGGATGGTCTTGCCTGCGGCCTTTACAGCCGGAGCAGCTTTTTCTGCTGCGGCCTTAACTGCCGGAGCAGCTTTTTCTGCCGCGTCCTTAACAGTCTGGGACGCCTTAGCCACCGCTTCGTTGACGGGCTCCAGTTTTTCCTTAAGCTGATCTTTATCGAGTTTCTTCTTTTCTGCCATAATGATCTGCTCCTTTCAAAATGAACGGTGAGCGCCTTCGGACGGCCATATTATAATCCTTTCCAAACAAATATGCAATCTTTCTCTTCCATTAACCGGATATTCTGCACTTTTTACAGGGAAATGCAAACTGAGCAGGATATATTTGTAAGTTTTGCTCTGAATTTCAGGTTCCGGGGCCCGCAGTTTCACGGATTTTCCGGCCGCGCGATTGAAAACGCCGGGTTTTATGGTATAGTAAGGACAGAATCCACCGGAGAAAGGAAGAAAACCGATGAACTTCAAAATGGCCCACGAAAACTACAACGTGCAGGAGCTGGCGCGCTCGCTCGGCTTCTATGAAAAGGCGCTCGGCCTGCGCGAGTGCAGGAGGAAAACCGCCGCGGACGGCTCGTTCGTCATCGTCTACGTCAAAAACGAGGCGTCGGATTTCGAATTGGAGCTGACCTGGCTGCGCGACCACCCGGAGCCCTACGATCTGGGCAAGCAGGAATTCCACCTGGCCTTCCACACGGACGACTTTGCCGCGGCCCACGCGCTGCACAGCGAGATGGGCTGCATCTGCTATGAGAATCCCGCCATGGGCATCTACTTCATCCAGGACCCGGACGGCTACTGGCTGGAGATCCTCCCGGCGGACAGGGGATAGGCGATGAAAAACGAGAAGACGTCCAACTATGAAAAGCTGTGCGATGGCTGGCGCGAGCGGTTTTTGCAGATGGACACCGCGGAGCTTCGCCGCCGTCTGCCGGAGCTGCGCGAGGAGGGCGAATACCTGACGCTCTTCCACTTCGGGAAAAAATACGGCGCGAGCACGCGCACGGGCGAGATCGCGGCGCTGGACGGCGGGCCCCTGAGCCTCAACATCCGGCTCAACATCTACACGCTCTTCGGCTATGTGAAGCCGGACGCGCGCTTTCAGAACGAATGGGTGAGCTTTGAGAACCTGCGCGGCGCCTCGCCCTTCGCGGCCGCGTTCCGCCGCGGCGAGCTGGAGCCCTTCGCCAGGGCCTTCTCCGGCCGCACGGAGCAGCTGAAGGCCGCCTACAGGACGCTCGGCGGCAGCCCCCTCGCGGGGCCGGACGCCGGCTGGCAGGCCTGCGGGTTCGACTGCATCCCGGTGCGCTTTCTCTTCTGGGACGGCGACGACGAGTTCCCGGCGCAGGCGAACCTGCTCTTCGACACGAGCGCCGTCGACTTCATCCACGTCGAGAGCGTCGTCACGATCGCCTCGGTGGGCGTCGGACGGCTGCTCGACGCGGCCGGCCTCGCCCCGGATCAGGGCGTGTTTTAAGGAATATGCGATGGGGAGCCGCCTTCTGGCGGCTCCCCATTTTTATGCGCGGGCGAAGAAAACACTTGACTTTTCAATCTGTAACAAATATGATTACAGATAAGACGGGAACCTGAGGAGGCGCTGCCATGCTGACGGGATATTGCGGGACCTATGCCTCGCCGAACGGCCGGGGCGTATACCGGTTTGACTTTGACGAGCGGACGGGCCGGCTGTCCGGGCCGGAGCTCGTGTTCCGGGCGCGGGACGCCAAGTGCCTGTGCCGGACCGGCGGGGCGCTGGCCGCACCGGTGCAGGAGGGGGAGCGGGCCGGGATCGCGCTCTTTGCTCCCGACGGCCGGGAGCTGGCGAAAAACCTCTTCGAGACGAAGACGGGCTGCTATCTGCTGCGGGAGGGGAACAGGCTCTACTCCGCGAACTACCACGAGGGCACGGTGACGGTCCTCGACCCGGAGACGCTCGCCGTTCTGGGCCGCGTCGAGGCGGGGCCGGAGGCGGGCTGCCACCAGGTGATCAGCTCCGGCGGGCTTTTCCTGGTGCCGTGTCTGGAGCTCGACGAGGTGCGCCTCTACGACGGGGCACTGGAGCAGGTCGGAAAGCTCTCCTTTCCGGCCGGGACGGGGCCGCGGCACGGCGTTATGGACCGCGCGGGCCGGCGGCTGTTTCTCGTCTCCGAGCGCAGCCGGCAGCTGTTCGTCTTTCGCGCGGCCGGCCGCGACTTCGTGCCAGCGGGAACGTTCCCGGCCGCGGACAGCGGCGAATGCGCGGCCGTCCGCCTTTCGCGGGACGAGCGGTTTTTGTACGTCTCCACCCGCGGCGCGGACGTGCTGACGGTGTTCCGGCTCCGGGACTGCGCCGCGGAGCGCGTCCGGGAGCTGCCCTGCGGCGGACGGCATCCGCGCGACTTCGATCTGACGCCGGACGGCAGATGGCTGCTCTGCCTCAACCGGGATTCCGACAATCTGGTGAGCTTCCCGGTCGACCGGGAGACCGGCCTGCCCGGCGCGCCGGCCGGAGAACTGAAAATTCCGACGGGAAGCGGCATCCTGCTGCCCGGCGACATGGAGGCAACGATATGAAAAAGACCTGCTTGACCATCTTCGGCGGCACGGGCGATCTCACCTTCCGCAAGCTGCTGCCCGCGCTCTACAATCTCACGGCGCAGTCCGCGACGCCGCACGACTGGACGATTCTCATCATCGGCCACCGGGACGACACCTCCGAGACCTATCGCGAGACGGCGCGCGAGTGGGTGCGGAAATTTGCGCGCGTGCGCTTCGACGACGAGATCTACGACCGCTTTGCCGGGCGCGTCGTCTACTACCGGATGGACTTCACGAACGCCGGAGAATACCCGGCGCTGAGCGATTTCTACGAGGCGCACGGCATCGGAAGCGGCATCTTCTACTTTGCCGTCGCACCGCGCTTCTTCCGCGCGATCACCGAGGGGCTCGGGCAGGTCCGGGGCGGGCTGGAAGGTCATCCTCGAAAAACCCTTCGGCGAGGAGCTGGAGGATGCGCGCGAGCTGAGCGCGCGGCTGGAATCGTTTTTCACGCCCGAGCGCGTCTACCGCATCGACCACTATCTCGGCAAGGAGATGATCCGCGGCATCCAGACGCTGCGCTTCTCAAACCCGATCTTTGCGCGCGCGTGGAACGCGGAGGCCGTCGAGTGCGTGCAGATCCTCGCGGACGAGACGGTCGGCGTCGAGACGCGCGGCGGCTATTACGACCACAGCGGCGCGCTGCGCGACATGGTGCAGAACCACCTGTTCCAGATCCTCTCGATCCTCGCGATGGAGGCCCCGGCGGACGCGGACCCGGAGCGGCTGCACGACGCCCAGCTGGCGGTGCTGCGCGCGCTGCGGCAGCCGGAGGACATAGCGGGCGCCCTCGTGCTCGGCCAGTATGAGCACTACCGGACGGAGCCGCAGGTGAAGCCGGATTCCCGCACCGAGACCTACGCCGCGCTGCGGCTGTTCGTGGACACCGCGCGCTGGAAGGGCGTGCCGTTCTATATCCGCACGGGCAAGCGCCTGCGCCGCCGCGAGATGGCCGTGACGATCGTGTTCCGCGCGGCCGAGGGCGCCGAGAGCTGCCTGCTCACGCTGCGCATCCAGCCCGAGGAGGGCGTGTCGCTGCGGTTCAACATCAAGACGCCTGGACAGAGCGACGCCGTCCTGCCGGTCACGATGGACTACTGCCAGAGCTGCATGATCCGCGCGCAGCAGAACACGCCGGAGGCCTACGAGCGCCTGCTGACCGCCTGCATGCGGGGCGAGCGCGCCTGGTTCTCCCAGTGGGATCAGATCGAGACCTGCTGGCGCTTCATCGACGCGCTGAAATCGGCCTATGCGGCCGCGGGGCTGGCGCCGGAGACGTATGCCCCCGGCAGCGACGGCCCGGCCGGGGCGGACGCGCTTCTGGCGCGGCTCGGCCACCGCTGGGAGGACACGGAGCCCGCGTTCGAATAGAAAAAGATCGCCGGCTGACCAAACAGTCAGCCGGCGGCTTGTTTATTTTAACTCGAAGAAGGACTCGCCGGGCTCGCTCTCGAAGAGATTGTGGTAGGCGAGGATCTGGTACTCGTTCACGAGCTTCTGCTCGTCGGCGCTCAGCTTGTCGTACTTGTCCACGAAGGTGCCGTCGGCCGTGACGTAGCCGAGATCGTGGAGAATCGGCACGACGGACTGCACGCTGTCCATGAACTTCATGTAGTCGGTCTCCGGGAAGCCGGCGGTCTTGAACACGAGGTTACCGAAGTAGTTGGCGCCCAGCGTGATGCCGTCCTGCTCGGGGATGTCGTAGTTGGCCCAGATGACGAACGGCGTCAGGTATTTCTGCAGATTTTCCTCCGCTGTGCGGTCGGCCGCGGGCTTGCCCATGATGGCGTCGTAGAACTCCGCCGTGAGCGGCGGCTGGTGGTCGCCGAACATGGCGATGATGGTCGGCTCGTCGGACTTCGTATAATAGTCGACCAGCTGCTCGAACGCGGCGTCGGACTGGTCGATCAGGCAGAGGTACTGCTCGGCGGCGTAGTCCGTGCCCGCGAGCTTGCCCGTGAGGCGGATCGTGTGCGGCAGATTGTTCCACGTGAGCTGATAGCCGCTGTGGTTCTGCATGGTGACGTTGAAGATAAAGGTGTTTCCGGTCTCGTCCTCGGTGACCTTCTCGATGCGCTCGAAGTCGCTCTTGTCGGAGATGTACTTGCGGATGATCTCGGGATTCTCCACGTCCTCCTCATAGAGCTGGTGGTCGAAGCCCAGATAGTTGTAGGCCTGGATGCGGTTCCAGCCGGAGGAGAGATAGGGGTGGAAGGCGTAGCTCGTGTAGCCCTGGGTCTTGGCCAGCCGTGCGAGCGAGGCGGTCTCGCTGTCCACATAGAGCTGGTAGGCGACCGTGCCGTCCGGCAGGAAGGTCGAGGGGTTGCCGGTCAGCATTTCGTATTCCACGTTGGCGGTGCCGCCGCCGAAGACCGGGGAGCACACAAAGCCCTTGATCGTGTTCTCCTTCATGCTGTGGATGAACTGGAGCGGGTCCTCGTTCACGGTGAAGCCGTCGAAGATCGACAGATCGGCGAACGATTCGTTCATGATGATGATGACGTTGACGGGCTTGGTCGCGGCCGTGTCGGAGGTGTCCGTCTGCTCGGCCGATTTAAAGTTGTTCTCGATCTCGGTCACGGCGCTCTCCGAGTAGCCGTCCGGCTTCTCCACGAAGCTGTAGCGCAGCGAGAGCATGAAGTTGAAGACAAAGCCGTTGCGCTGCGTGACCCACTGCTCGGCGTACATGTCGTTGTCGGGGCAGAAGCTCGTGCAGAAGAACACCACGAGAAACGCGGCCAGCACGACGCCGACGATGCCGGAATAGATCCAACCGGCCCGCTTTTCCTTCTTCTGGCCGTGAATGAGGAAGATCCAGACGAGCACGTAGACCGCGAACACCGCGAAGGCCAGGTACATCTTGTTGTCCGGGGTGTAGTCGTAGCCCGCGGAGACGTTGGCGGCGGTCTTCCAGCTCAGCATGTCGATGGGGAAGAACATGGTGCCGCGGAAGCGCAGCACGTAGTGGTTGATGATGCCGAAGAGGAAGGTCACGCAGGCCGCGGCGATCGCGCCCGCCTTGCGCCGCCGGCCCGTGACGAGCCAGAAGAGGGAGAAGAGCACAATATACCAGATAAAGTTCCAGCAGACGCGCCAGAACTCGATCGAATGGAAGGGATTGTTGCCGTTCAGGATTTCGACATACACATAGGCCGCGAAGGGCCCGAGCGCGAAGAGAAGCCGGGAAAACCAGGCGTTCCGGTTCTCGTGGAACCTCGTCCCCGTCCGGACGGCCCAGTCGGCAACGGCCAGCGCGGCGGCGGAGAACCAATCTTTGACTTTTTCCATACTTTTGCTCCTAAAAATGCGCCGTTATCACTGCTAAACGGATTAAATTTAACAGGCTGAAGCCAATTTGTCAAGTCGGGAAAGGACGGATTCCCGAGAAAAAAGCAACAATTTCGACAAAAAGCCGATGCGCGGTTGAACGCGCGTCGGCTTTTTGGGATTATTTGCGCAATTACAGCTTGGAGTAGGCGACGGCGATCTTGCTGGCCGCGCGGGCGTTGTTGTAGGCGAGCTGCAGGTTGGAGGCGAAGGAGACGCCCTCGGTCATGTCCTTGATGTGGGCGAGCAGGAACGGCGTGATGTTCTTGCCGTGGATGTTCTGCTCGTCGGCCTGCTTGAGAGCCTTCTGGATGATCTCCTCCATCCAGACGGGGTCGAGCGCGTACTGCTCGGGGATCGGGTTGCCGATGACGGCGCCGCCCTTGAGGCCGATGTCCCACTTGGTCTTCATGATCTTGGCGACGGTGGCCTCGTCCGGGCAGTTGTAGTCGAGCTTGTGGCCCGAGGTGCGGCAGAAGAAGGCGGGGAACTCGTCGGTGCGCAGGCCCAGCACGGGCACGCCGTAGGTCTCGAGATATTCGAGCGTGAGGCCGAGGTCCAGGATGCTCTTGGCGCCGGCGCAGACGACCGCCACGGGCGTGTTGGCGAATTCCTGCAGGTCGGCGGAGATGTCCATGGTCTTTTCGGCGCCGCGGTGCACGCCGCCGATGCCGCCGGTGGCGAAGAAGCGGATGCCCGCCATGGAGGCGATCATCATGGTGGTGGCGACCGTGGTGGCGCCCGTCATGCCGGTGGCGAGATAGACGGCCACGTCGCGGCGGCTGACCTTGCCGACGCCGTCGGCCTTGCACATGATCTCGAGCTCCGCGGCGGTGAGGCCGACCTTGAGCTTGCCGCCGATGATGGCGGTGGTCGCGGGGACGGCGCCCTCGCCGCGCACGATCTCCTCGACCTTGTGCGCGAACTCCAGGTTCTGAGGGTAGGGCATGCCGTGGCTCAGGATGGTGGACTCGAGCGCGACGACGGGCCGGCCCTCGCGGACGGCCTCGGCGATCTCGGGCGTGACGGTGAGATATTTCTGCAGATTCATAACGCGTACTCCTTTAAGATGGATTCCAAGAGCGAAACGCTCATGTTGGGGTTGATGGTTTTCTCGTGGGAAATCGCCGCGATCCCGGCGGCGAGGCCGTAGTCGACGGTCTGCTCGGCCGAAAAGCCGTTCAGGTCGCTGTAGATGACGGCGGCGGTGAAGGCGTCGCCCGCGCCGGTGGCGTTGACCATTTTCTCGACCGGGCGCAGACGGCGCTCGATGACGCGGCCCTCCCGGTCCATGTAGAGGCAGCCGTCCCTGCCGCGGCTCACGAAGATGCGCCGCAGGCCCCGGGCCAGCACGGCCTCGCAGGCGTCCCGCAGCTCCGATTCGGAGCCGATCTTCCGGCCGCTCAGGATTTCCAGCTCCATGACGTTCGGCTTTGCGGTGTCGAAACGCCCGATGTGCGGGGCCAGCACGCGCGCGTAGGCGGTGGAGACGGGGTCGACGTAGACGGGCGGCCCGTCCTTCACGAGCTCGAGCAGGTGACAGATGACGTGCTCGGGCAGGCAGGGGTCGCAGGTGATGAGCTTCGCGCCCATGAGCAGGCTCTTTTTGCTCGTGAGATAGTCCTCGGGCAGCGCCTGCAGAATGGACATGTCGGACATCGCGACCAGCATGTCGCCCTTCTCGTCGAGAATGGAGATGTAGGTCGAGGAGGCGCGGCCCTCGGCCGTGTAGAGGTGGCTGATGTCCACGCCAGCAGCCAGGCATTCCTGGCGGATCTTCTCGGCGTAGACGTCGGTGCCGACCGCGGAGATGAGCTTGACGCTCCCGCCCAGGCGCGCGAGATTTTCGCACACGTTGCGCGTGACGCCACCCGCGGAGGAGTTCATGTGGCCGGGATTGCTGTCCTTCATGACGATCGGCGCCCTGGAGCGGCCGTGGATGTCGACGTTGGCCGCGCCGACGCCCACCACATAAAAGGAATTGTTCACGATGTAGCCCTTTCCCAGAATGTAGCCCTTCTTCTGCAGATTGGCGATGTGCACGGCGACGGAGCTGCGCGCGATGTTCAGCCGGTCGGCCAGCTCGTTCTGGGAGATGGCGGGGTTCTGCTGGATGATATGAAAGATCTCCTGCTCGCGTTCGGTCATGCACCCACCACCCGACAAAAAGTTTATGTTCTAAGCACTTGTTTATAATAAGCGGGCGCGGGGGATTTGTCAAGGGGGCCGCCGCATTTATTTGCGGCGGCCCCCACGGCTGTTTTTTATGTTGTCTCCGGCGGCAGCGCGCCGAACGAGACGAGCGCCTTGAACAGATCGCCGTCGATCACAAGCTGAAATTCGCCTCCCTGCAGCTGCGTGAGGCTCTGCGCGATCGAGAGCCCCAGCCCGCTGCCCTCGGTGCTGCGCGAGGAGTCGCCGCGCACGAAGCGCTCCATGAGCTCGGACGAGGAGATGTTGAGCGCGTATTTGGAGACGTTCTTGAACGAGACGACCGCTTTGCCGCTCTCCGCCCGCGTCTCGAGATAGACCCGCGTGCCGGGGAGGGCGTATTTGCAGATGTTGCCGAGCAGGTTGTCGAACACGCGCCAGAGGAGCTTCCCGTCCGCCAGCACGGCCGGCATCGCAGGGCAGAGCGTGAGCACGGGCTCCAGCCCGGCCGCCCGCAGGCGGTCGTCGTATTCGCCCGCGACCTGCGAGAGCAGCACGTTGAGATCGGTGCGCCCGAGCGCGACGGGCATCGCGCCCGTCGAGGCCTTCGACGCCTCGACCAGATCCTCGGTCAGCTTCTTGAGCCGCGCCGACTGCCGGTCGAGCACCGCCAGATATTCCTTTGCCTTCTCGGGCTGCAGATCCTCTTTTTTCATGAGGTCGACGTAGTTCACGATCGAGGTGAGCGGCGTTTTGATGTCGTGCGAGACGTTCGTGATGAGCTCCGTCTTGAACCGCTCGGCGCGCAGCTGTTCGTCGACGGCCTTCTGCATGCCGCCCGCAATGCTGTTGAGATTTTCGCCGTGCGCCTTGAGGTCCCCGTAGAGATGCCGGAGATCAATCTGATAGCGGAGATCGCCCTTGGCCAGCGCCTCGCCGCCCTTCTGCAGCTTCCGCAGGGCGATGAGCGTCAGAACGACCGCGGCGGTCAGAATGACGCGCCCGAGAAGCCACCACGCGGCAAAGCGCCCCGTGTCGCCGCTGCAGGCCGCCATGAAAATGAGCTCCACAAGGCACAGCCCGCACCAGACGAGCGCGCCCTTCCAGCACAGGGGCAGATTGCGGAACACATAGCGGACGCCGCGCCCGAGCCAGCGGAAGAACCTGCCGAGCAGCACGAGCACTTTGTATACGACGGTGTTCTTCCACCAGCCGCCCGCCTTGGCCCGCGCGGCGAAGGTCATAAACACCGACATCGCGAGCAGGACGCACAGGACGCACGCGAGAGACAGAGCTACCGCGGCGTAGACGGTGTTCGTGCCGCTGAAGAGGTAACTGAAGTCGGGGAAAGCGTTAAGCCCGGCGGCACAGAGCAGAAGCAGGAAAAGCAGATAGAGATCCAGCGGAATCCGGTCGAGCCAGCTGAGATGCACGCCTTCCACGCCCTCCTTGTGTCCGGCGGCGCAGAGCAGGAAGATGAACAGAAACAGGCACGCGGCGAAGCTCGCGGCCGCGATGGCGATGAAGTTCCAGCGCCAGCGGAAGAGCCATTCGGCCATATTGTTGAGCGTGTAATACTTGTCCTTGACGGTGAGCGGGCTGCGCAGATACCCGGTCAGCACCACGTTCGTGTCTGCGAACTGATACACCGTGACGCTGGCGGTGACGCTGCCGTTTTCGTCCTGACTCAGCACCTCGCCCACGGCGGTGCTGTATTGGGTATTCTGGGAGTTTACATAAGTATTTAATGCCTCGGTGGAAGAAAACGTGAGCGTGGAGGTCGTCTTCCCGGATTCGACCGGCAGATTAACGTGCTCCGAGGTGGAATACAGATGCGCGTCGGCCTGATTCGGACTCTCGAAGAGCAGTTTGCCCGTCTTGTCGTCTTTGACCTGGAAATAGAAATTGGAGTTCTCCCGGGAAAAGAGCGACTCGAAAGTGGAAAGGTCTGTCTTGGAGGCATTGGTCTGCGCCCCCAGCGCCGTCTGCGCGTAATTTCTGGCCGTCACCATGTCGTTTTCGTAGTCCTGGTCGAGCAGCGTATCGCGCAGCGTGTCTGTTTTGCCGGAATACGCGTCGTTCTCCAGCAGAAAGAGGATCCCGAAGCAGGACGCGGCGAAGGCCGCCGCGAACACGCACAGCAGCACGAGCGCGGTGATCCTGGCCCACAGTTTGGAAATCAGTTTTTTCATCGGCTGCTCGCCTCCATTTTGTAGCCCTTGCCCCAGACGACCTTCAGATAGCGCGGGTCGGCGGGGTTGATCTCGATTTTCTCGCGGATGTGGCGGATGTGCACGGCCAGCGCGTTGTCCGCGTTCAGCGGCAGCTCGTTCCAGACGTGCCGGTAGATTTCGCCGGGGGAGAAGACCCGGCCGGGATTCTGCATGAGAAAGCGCAGGATGTCGTATTCCTTCGGCGTGAGCGCGGCCTCCTCGCCGTCGACCGTGACGCGCTTGCAGCTGTCGTCCATCGCGACGCCGCCGATCGTGAGAAGGCTGGGCGTCTCGTCGCCGCCGCCCAGCTGCAGATAGCGCCGCAGCTGGGATTTGACGCGGGCCAGCACCTCAACGGGATTGAAGGGCTTTGTGATATAGTCGTCCGCCCCGACGTTCAGCCCGAGGATCTTGTCGGTGTCCTCGGATTTCGCCGTGAGCAGAATGACGGGAATGTTGGAAATTTCGCGCAGCCGGGACATGGCCGTGAGCCCGTCCATGCCCGGCATCATGATGTCGAGCAGCAGGAGCTGGATGTTCTCCGCGCGCACGGTGTCCAGCGCCTCCTGGCCGCTGTGGGCCGTGAAAACGCGGTAGTCCGCGCCCTCGAGATAGATGCGCAGCGCGGAGACGATGTCCCGTTCGTCGTCGCAGACGAGTATGTTGTTCATTCTCTTCACCTCTCGCCTCTATGATACGGAAAACTTTCTTAAGAAACAATCCGGAAAAATCTTAAGATTTGATGAAGGAACGGGAAATTTCCCTTGACCGCGCGCGGGATTTGTGGTATGCAGAAAACAAAAGGCCGGGCGAGACCCGGGAAAGGAGCGCAAAATGAAGGTCATGCTGGTAAACGGCAGCCCGCACGAAAACGGCTGCACCGCGGCGGCGCTCGCGGAGATGGAGAACATTTTCAGGCAGGAGGGCGTCGAGACCGAGCGGTACTGGGTCGGCCGCGGCCCCATCGGCGGCTGCACGGGCTGCGGCGCGTGCGGAAAGCTGGGCCGCTGCGTGATGGACGACGCGGTGAATCCCTTCGTCAAAAAAGCGGCGGAGGCCGACGCCTTCGTCTTCGGCTCGCCCGTGCACTACGCAGGCGCGTCGGGCAGCATCACGTCGTTTCTCGACCGGGCGTTCTATTCGGCGCCGGAGGGCACCTTCCGCCTGAAGCCCGCTGCCGTCGTCGTCTCGGCCCGCCGCGCGGGCACGACCGCGGCCTACGAGCAGCTGGTCAAATACCCCGGCATCGCGGAGATGCCGATCATCTCGTCGTGCTACTGGAACATGGTGCACGGCAGCCGGCCCGAGGACGTGCAGAAGGACGAGGAGGGCCTGCAGATCATGCGCGTGCTGGCCCGGAACATGGCGTATTTTCTCAAGTGCCGGGCCGCCGGCCGCGCCGCCGGCATCCCGGAGCCGGAGCAGGAGCCCCGCGCGAGAACAAACTTCATCCGTTAAAAAAAGCCGGTGTGCTGCTTGGCAGCACACCGGTCTTTTTTTAAATTCGGTCTGGCAGCGGATTGCCCGCGCTCCATGAGAGGAGCAGCGCGCCGCTTTTGAAGGAGACCTCGGCCGCCCGGCCCGTGAATTCGTTGCTGACCGCGAGCGGGAAAAAGGGGGTCAGCACGGCGTCGTCCAGGGTGTAGAGAAGATTCGTGAGCGTGACGCCCGCGGCCTCGCCGCCGAAGGCAAACGCGGAGAAGACGCCGCGGCAGTCGGGGGAGAAGCGCAGCCGCCCCGGCCCGACGACGGTCATGACGTCGCGCTCGGCAAAGAGAAAGCCGGCGGCCCCGTGCCGCGCCAGATATGCGAGCGTCTGCAGATTGGCGACGGTGTGGTCCGTCCGCCCGCCGACGCCGCCGCAGAGATAAAACACGCGGTATCCGCGCGCGAGGCCCAGCTTGACGGCGAGCATCATGTCGGTGTCGTCTTTTTTGACCGGGTGGCGAATGACGTTTTCGCCCTCCGGCACATAGCCGAGCGAGTCGAAATCGCCCACGATGAGATCGGGCGTCAGCCCGGCCCGCTGCACGGGCGGAAGTCCCGCGTCGGCCGCGATGAGCAGGTCGCCCTTCTCCGGGCGGAAGCCGAGCGTCTCGGCCATCGCCCCCACGATATAACAGATCGGTTCCACAGCCGCGCCTCCCGGTTCAGAATAAGGCCATTGTAGCATGAATCGGGCGCCGTGTCGATGGGAGAAATTACGACCCGCAGGCCGCGCGGAGGACGGCCACGGCCTTCTGCAGCTGCTCCGCCGGGATGTTGAGCGCGGGCAGCAGCCGCACCTTGTCCTTGGCGGTCAGAACGAGCACGCCCGCCTCGCGGCAGGCCGCCGCGACCTCCGCGGCCGTCCTGGCCTTCGGCTTGACGCCGATCATGAGGCCCATGCCGGTGACGCTCTCAACGCCGGGCGCGTTCAGCAGCGCGCGGAACACGTAGTCGGATTTCTCCCGCACCGAGGCGAGCAGCGCGTCGTCCACCCGGCTCAGGATGCTGATGGCGCCCGCGCAGCAGACGGGGTTGCCGCCGAAGGTGGAGCCGTGCAGGCCGGGGGTGTAGACGTCCTCGGTCTTGGCGCCGAACAGGGTGGCGCCCAGCGGCAGGCCGCCGCCGAGGCCCTTGGCCGTCGTCACGATGTCGGGCTCGATGCCGGCCGCCATGTAGGCGTAGAGCTTGCCGGAGCGGCCGTTGCCGCACTGCACCTCGTCCGCGATGAGCAGAATGTCCTGCTCCTGCGCGAGCCGGGCCAGCCCCTGCAGAAACGACTTGTCGAGGGCGATCACGCCGCCCTCGCCCTGAATGGCCTCGAACATCACGGCGCAGACCTTGTTCTCGGCGACAAGATTCCGGACGCTCTCAAGATTGTTGGCCTCGGCGTAGACGAAGCCCGGCGTGAGGGGCTGGAAGTCCTCGTGGTAGTGCTCCTGCCCGGTCGCGGCCAGGGTCGTGACCGTGCGGCCGTGGAAGCTGTTCACGAGCGTGACGATCGTATAGCAGTCCTTCCCGTGGTGCGTCTGGCCGTACTTCCGCGCGGCCTTGATGGCGCACTCGTTGGCCTCCGCGCCGGAGTTCGAGAAGAAGACCTTTTTCATGCCGGTCTTCTCGCAGAGCAGCTGTGCGAGCTCGGCGCACGGGGCCGTGAAGTAGAGGTTGGAGGTGTGCTGGAATTTGTCCAGCTGGGCCTCGACGGCCGCCTTCCAGGGCGCGTCCTGCATGCCGAAGATGTTGACCGCGATGCCGCTGCCGAGGTCGATGTATTCCTTGCCCGTGTCGTCCTTCAGAAGGCTGCCCCTGCCCTCGACGATCTCAACCGGGAAGCGGGCGTAGGTGTGCGCGATGTACTGGGAATCAAGCTGTTTCGTTTTCATGATAATCGTCTCCTGTGACCATGGTGCCGGCGCCCTCGTCCGTGAGAAGCTCGATGAGGATCGAGTGGGGAATCCGGCCGTCCATAATGATGACTTTTTTTACGCCCCGCATGATGGCCTCGATGCAGCAGTCCACCTTCGGGATCATGCCGCCCGAGATGACGCCCTCGTTGAAGAGCGACACCGCGTCCGAGACCGAGATCTGGCGGATGATGGTGGCGGGGTCGTCCTTGTCGCGGAGAATGCCCGCGATGTCCGTCATGGTGATGAGGTTCTCCGCCCGCAGGGCGCCCGCGAGATACGCGGCCACCGTGTCGGCGTTGATGTTGTAGACGTTGCCCTCGCCGTCGCAGCCGACGGTGGAGACGACGGGGATATAGTCGTGCGAGAGAAGGTCCAGGACCGGCTGCACGTCGATGCTCTCGATCTTGCCGACGTAGCCCAGGCGGTCGTCCTTGCGGCTGGCGGAGATCATGTGGCCGTCGAGCCCGCAGATGCCCATGGCCTTGCCGCCCTTGAGCTCGAGCAGGTTGACGAGGGTCTTGTTGATCTTCCCGGCCAGCACCATCTGCACGACGTCGACCGTCTCGCGGTCGGTGACGCGCAGGCCGTCGACAAAGACGGACTGCTTGCCGAGCTTCTGGAGCGTGGCCGAGATCTCCGGCCCGCCGCCGTGCACCAGCACGACCTTCACGCCGATGAGCGAGAGCAGCACCACGTCCTCCATGACCTGGGCCTTGAGCTGCTCGTCGACCATGGCGTTGCCGCCGTATTTGATGACGATGATTTTGCCGTTGTATTTGCGGATGTAGGGCAGGGCCTCGGTCAGAATTTCCGCCCGTTTTGCGTTTGTGAGATCGACAGTCATAATGCAGCAACCTTCCTGTTTATACTTCCGGGGAACGGGCGTCCCGGCGACCGGCCGGGCAGAGCCTGCGCCCCGCGCCGCGGCCATTCCGAAAATCAGGTGCGGTAGTCGCCGTTGATTTTCACGTAGTCGTAGGTGAGATCGCAGCCCCAGGCGGTGGCCTGCGCGCGCCCGTCGTGCAGCGTCACGAGAATGAGAATCTCCGGCTCGAGCAGGATGGTTTTTGCCTGCTCCTCGGAGAAGGGGATGCCCGCGCCGTTCCGGCAGACGGCGACGGTGCCGGCGGCGGACTGGAAGCTCACGTCGACCTTTGTGATGTCGACCTGCGCGCCGCTGTAGCCGATCGCGCAGAGCACGCGGCCCCAGTTGGCGTCCGCGCCGAACATCGCGGCCTTCGTGAGACTCGAGCACACGACGCTCTTGGCGACGGTTTTGGCGTTTTTCTCGTCGAGCCCGCCCGTGACGCGGCACTCGAGCAGCTTGGACGCGCCCTCGCCGTCGGCCGCGATCCGGCGGCAGAGCCAGACGGTCACGGTGTTGAGCGCCTCCATGAAGCTCGTGAAGTCGGGGCCGTCGGAGACGATCTCGGCGTTCCCGGCCAGGCCGTTGGCCAGCACCGTCACCATGTCGTTCGTGGAGGTGTCGCCGTCGATGCTCACCATGTTGAAGGTGGACTGCACGTCGGTCGAAAGGGCCTTCTGCAGCATCTCGCGGGAGATGGCCGCGTCGGTCGTGAGGAAGACCAGCATCGTGGCGAGATTCGGGTGGATCATGCCGGAGCCCTTGGCGATGCCGCCGAGGCGGCAGGTCCTGCCGCCGGCCGTGAACTCGACGGCCAGCTCCTTGAGCCGGGTGTCCGTCGTCATGATGCCCTCGGCCGCAGCCTGGCTGCCGGTCTTGCTGAGGCTGCCGACGAGCTGCGGGATGCCGGCCGCGATCGGGGAGAGGTCGAGCGGCTGGCCGATGACGCCCGTGGAGCCGACCACGACGTCGCCCGGCTGGATGCCGAGCGCCTCTGCCAGCAGTGCGGCCGTCTTTTCCGCGGCCTCGACGCCGTCGGCGTTGCAGGTGTTGGCGTTGCCGCTGTTGCAGATGACCGCCTGGGCCACGCCGTTCTGCAGGTGCGCCTTTGTGACGGCGAGCGGCGCGCCCTTGACGAGATTCGTCGTGTAGACGGCGGCCGCGCTGGCGGGCACCTCGCTGTAGATGAGCGCGAGATCGCGCTTGTCCTTGTTTTTCCGGATGCCGCAGTGGATGCCCGCGGCGGTGAAGCCCTTCGCGGCGCAGACGCCGCCCGATACGGTTTTAATCATGCTGAAGACTCCTTTATTATAAGACGAGGCCGAGCGTGGGCTCGCAGCCCGTCACCAGATTGAGACATTCCATCGCGGCGCCCGAGGCGCCCTTGCCGAGATTGTCGAAGCGCGCCGTCAGAAGAAGGCGTTCCTCGTTTCCGAAGACCGAGATCTCCATGCTGTCGCGCCCGGACAGGCGGCCCGCCGAGAGAAAACCGGTCTCCTCCGCGCCCTCGGCGTATCGCACGACGGGGCCGCGGTAGAAATCGCGGTAGAACTCCCGGATCGTCCCGGCCGTGACGCCGCGCGAAAGCTGCTGGGAGAAGACGGGCACCGTGACCTCCATGCCGCTATAGTAGTCCGCCACGATGGGGCAGAAGACGGGCGGATGGACGAGGCCCGCGACGGCCGTCATCTCTTTTAAATGCTTGTGCTGCTGCGAAAGCCCGTATTGGCGCGGGGCGTCCAGCAGCACGTCGCGCAGCTCGCTCTCGTATTCCGCAATCATCTTTTTCCCGCCGCCGGAGTAGCCGGTAAGCGACGTGCAGGCGAGCAGCGCGTCCCTGGGCAGCAGGCCGGCCTCGGTGAGCGGCGCGACGAGCGCGAGAAAGCCGCTCGCGTGGCAGCCGGGCACGGCGATGCGCCTGGACTCCAGGACGGCCGAGAGCCGCGCGGGGGAGAGCTCCGGGAAGCCGTAGGCCCAGCCGGGCTCGGTGCGGTGCGCGGTCGAGGTGTCGAGCAGCACGACGTCGGGGTTTTCCAGCATCGCCGCGGCCTCGCGCGCGGCGTCGTCCGGCAGGCAGAGGATCGCGAGATCGCAGCTGTTGAGCATGTTTTTCCGCGCGAGCGGGTCCTTTCGCAGAGCCTCCGGCAGGGTGACGAGCGTGAGATCGCTGCGCCCCGCCAGCCGCTCCCGGATGCGCAGCCCGGTCGTCCCGGCGCTGCCGTCCAGAAATACACGTTTCATGGCGTATGCCTCCAAAACTGAATATACATTCAGACATGAATATTTTCAACGCAGGGCCGGAGGGGAGAGCCCGCGGACAAGGCGCGTCCTCCCTGGGCCATAGCTGAATAATAATACATATATAAGGAATAGTCAAGCAAATACATGCATATTTTCCGCGCTTTGTTACATATCACCTTTCTGCGTGCAAAAAACAGCCTGCGAATTGTGCACTCTGTGTATTGCATTTCTATGCGCAAAAGTATAATATTTATACATCAAATCAAACACGGAGGCAAACGCCATGAAAAAGTCTGAAATCAAAAAAATCGTCCTCGCCTATTCGGGCGGGCTGGATACTTCCATCATCATCCCCTGGCTGAAGGAGAACTACAACAATCCCTATATCATCGCGGTGGCCGGCGACGTCGGCCAGGGCGACGAGCTCGAGGGACTGGAGCAGAAGGCCTACAAGACGGGCGCCGACAAGTTCTACGCCGCGGCCCTGTCCGAGGAAATGGTAAACGACGTGGTGATCCCCTCCATGCAGGCGGGCGCCATCTACGAGGAGTATCTGATGGGCACCGCGTTCGCGCGGCCGATCATCGCCAAGAAGCTCGTCGAGATCGCCAAGGCCGAGGGCGCCGACGCCATCGCGCACGGCTGCACCGGCAAGGGCAACGACCAGGTGCGCTTCGAGCTCGCCATCAAGCACTTCGCCCCGGAGATGACGATCATCGCCCCGTGGCGGGAGTGGAAGATCAAGAGCCGGGAAGAGGAGATCGACTACGCCGAGGCGCACAACGTCCCTCTGAAGATCAGCCGGACGACCAACTACTCCAAGGACAAGAATCTGTGGCATCTGAGCCACGAGGGCCTCGACCTCGAGGATCCGTGGAACGAGCCGCAGTACGAAAAGAAGGGCTTTTTGGAGATGGGCGTCTCGCCCATGGACGCGCCGGACGAGCCCACCTATGTGACGCTCGAGTTTGAAAAGGGCGTGCCCGTCGCGCTGGACGGCCAGAAGATGGGCGCCGTGCAGATGATCGAGAAGCTCAACGAGCTCGGCGGCAAGAACGGCATCGGCCTGCTCGACATCGTCGAGAACCGGCTGGTCGGCATGAAGTGCCGCGGCGTCTACGAGACCCCGGGCGGCACGATCCTCTACAAGGCGCACGAGACGCTCGAGACGCTCTGCCTCGACAAGATGACCGCGCACAAAAAGCAGGAGCTCTCCGTCTGCTTTGCCGAGCTTCTCTACAACGGCCAGTGGTTCAGCCCGCTGCGCGAGGCGCTGTCCGCGTTCGTGACCGAGACGCAGAAGAACGTCACCGGCACCGTGAAGCTCAAGCTCTACAAGGGCAACATCATCAAGGCCGGCGTCAAGAGCCCGTATTCGCTCTATTCCGAGCAGATCTGCACCTTCGGCGAGAGCGACTACGACCAGTCCCAGGCCACCGGCTTCATTAACCTGTGGGGCCTGCCCACACAGGTCCAGGCGCTCATGGAAGAGGGCAAGCTGGGCAAATAACGAAAAATCAAAAAGGGGACTGCCCCGCGGGACAGTCCCCTTTTTCCACGATGAGGTGTCAACATGAAACTTTGGTCGGGACGGTTCCAAAAAGAGACCGACGCGCTCGTAAACGACTTCAATTCCTCCATTTCCTTCGACAGCCGGCTGTATAAAGAGGACATCGCGGGCTCGCTCGCCCACGCGAAGATGCTGGGCGACTGCGGCATCATATCCGGGGAGGACGCCGCGGCCATCGACAAGGGCCTGCGGGAGATCCTCGCGGATATCGAGGCGGGCAAGGTGGAGTTTACCGCCGACAACGAGGATATCCACATGAATATCGAGACGCTGCTCACCGCGCGCATCGGCGACGCGGGCAAGCGCCTGCACACGGCCCGCAGCCGCAACGACCAGGTCGCGCTCGATTTCCGCATGTACCTGCGCGGGCAGATCGGGAATATCATCGGGGAGATCCTCGCGCTCGAGAAGGCGCTCTGCGAAAAGGCGGAGCAGAACCGGAAAACGATCCTGCCCGGCTACACGCACCTGCAGCGGGCGCAGCCCATCACGCTGGCGCAGCACCTGCTGGCCTACGCCGCCATGTTCAGCCGCGACGTGACGAGGCTCGAGGACTGCCGCGCGCGGATGAACGAGTGCCCGCTCGGCTCCGGGGCTCTCGCGGGGACGACCTATCCCATCGACCGCTTTGAGACCGCCGCGGCGCTCGGCTTCGACGCGCCCATGGGCAACTCGCTCGACGGCGTGTCCGACCGGGACTACGCGCTGGAGTTTCTGAGCGCCGCCTCGATCCTCATGATGCACCTGAGCCGCTTCTCCGAGGAGCTCATCCTCTGGTGCAGCTGGGAATTCAAGTTCATCGAGCTCGACGACGCCTACTCCACGGGCTCGTCCATCATGCCGCAGAAGAAGAACCCCGACGTGGCGGAGCTCGTGCGCGGCAAGACGGGCCGGGTCTACGGCAGCCTCATGGGCCTGCTCACTGTGATGAAGGGCCTGCCGCTCGCCTACAACAAGGATATGCAGGAGGACAAGGAGCCCGTCTTCGACGCTGTCGACACGGTTTTGCAGTGCCTGCCCGTCTTCACGGGGATGCTCGAGACCATGAAGGTGCTGCCGGAGAACATGCACGCGGCCGCCATGAAGGGCTTCCTCAACGCGACCGACTGCGCGGACTATCTCACCAAAAAGGGCGTGCCGTTCCGCGACGCCTACAAGGTCTCGGGCAGGCTCGTCTACTACTGCACCCAGCACGACAAGACGCTGGGCGAACTGAGCCTGGAGGAGCTGAAGGCCGTCAGCCCGGTCTTTGAGCAGGACGTCTACGGCGCCATCGCGCTCGAGACCTGCGTGGGGCAGAGAAACAGCTACGGCGGCCCGGCCGTTGCAGAGACGACGCGGCAGCTTGCCGCCGTGCGGAAATTTATCGCCGAACGGGAGGACGAACATGAAAAAGCATGAGCATTTTCTGAAGCTTCTGGACTATACGCCCGAGGAGATCCAGGAATTCATCGACACGGCCGTCGAGCTGAAGGCCAAAAAGAAGGCGGGCGTGCCGCACCGCTGCTGCGAGGGCAAAAACATAGCCCTGATCTTTGAAAAGACCTCCACGCGCACGCGCTGCGCGTTCGAGGTGGCGGCGCACGATCTCGGCATGGGCGTGACCTATCTCGACCCCACGGGCTCGCAGATCGGCAAGAAGGAGTCCATTGCGGACACCGCGCGCGTGCTGGGCCGCATGTTCGACGGCATCGAGTACCGCGGCTACGGCCAGTCGATCGTCGAGGAGCTGGCCCGGTACGCGGGCGTGCCCGTCTTCAACGGGCTCACGAACGAGTTCCACCCGACGCAGATCCTCGCGGACTTTATGACGATCCAGGAGCACTTCGGGCATCTGAAGGGCGTCAGGCTCGTCTACATGGGCGACGCGCGCTACAATATGGGCAATTCGCTCATGGTCGGCTGCGCAAAAATGGGCATGAACTTTGTGGCCTGCGCGCCGAAAAAATACTTCCCCGACCCGGCGCTCGTCCAGACCTGCCGGGACATCGCGGCCGGGACAGGCGCGACGCTGGAGTTCAGCGAGTCTCCCGCCGAGGCCGTCCGGGGCGCGGACGTCGTCTACACCGACGTGTGGGTCTCGATGGGCGAGCCGGACGCGGTCTGGGCCGAGCGCATCGCGGACCTGAAGCCGTACCAGATCAATTCCGCGCTCATGGCGCAGGCCGGGCCCGCGGCGGTCTTCATGCACTGCCTGCCCGCGTTCCACGATCTCGGCACGGGGATCGGCCGCCAGATGGCGGAGAAGTTCCACATCACCGAGATGGAGGTCACGGACGAGGTCTTCGAGAGCAGCCGGTCCATCGTCTTCGACGAGGCGGAAAACCGCATGCACACCATCAAGGCTGTGATGGCGACGCTGCTGCAGGAAACGAAATAACGGGCGCGGGGCGGCAGATCGCACGGGTTTGCCGCCCCGCGCACTTTTTTGTTGCACTCCCGCGCGTTTGGGCATAAAATGAAGGAAATATGGAAACGGCGGGAGGCTCTTGTATGGCGGAACTGGAACGGCTGCGCGAGGCGTGGAGGGCGGCGTTTGCCCGGGAGGCGTTTTTGCGGCTGCTGGGCAGCCGGGAGACGGGAAAAGTCTGGGCGGAGTCCGCCTTTTATGAGCCGCTGGCGCCGGAGACGGCGCGCGTGTCCGGTAGGCGCGTGATCGCGGCCGCGGCGCCGCTGCTGGCGGGCATCCCCGCGCCGGCGGAGGGCTGGGCGGACTTCACGCTCAACTTTGCCGTCTCGCGCATCTTCCCGAACCACAAAAAGGACGCGCTGCCGGAGCAGGACGACGCGGCGCTCTGCCTCATTCTCGCTCTGCAGCTGCTCTACGACGAGGAGCGGCGCGTGCTGCCGTTCGATCCCGCGCTGGACTTCGCCTTCTGCACGGAGGACGAGCTCGCGGCCGACGCGCGGCGCGAGGAATACCGGAAATTCAGGAACGCCTGGAAGAGCTGCGCCATCTATGAGATCCTGCGCCTGTCCGAGGAGCTCACGCCCTACTGCACGCTGCGCCACATCGCGGGGGTGCACCACGTCGCCATGACGGCGGCGCGGGAGCTCAAAAAGAGCGGTGCGCCGCTCGATCTGAGCCTCGTCTCGGCCGCCGCGGCCGGACACGACATCGGCAAATACGGCTGCATGCCCGACGAGCGCGTGCCGTATCTGCACTATTACTATACGGACTACTGGTTCACCTCCGTCGGCTTGCCCGGAATCGGGCAGATCGCGGCGAACCATTCGACCTGGGATCTCGAGCTGCAGAACCTCTCGGCCGAGTCGATGCTGCTCATCTACGCGGATTTCCGCGTCAAGCAGAGCCGCGTGGACGGACGCGAGGTGACGACGCTCTACGATCTCGACGAGGCGTTCGGCGTCATCCTCGCGAAGCTCGACAACGTGGACGAGGCCAAGCGCCGCCGCTACCGCCTCGTCTACCGCAAGCTGCACGACTTCGAGGAGTACATGCAGGCGCGGGGCGTCGACGTGACGCTCTCCGGCCGCCCGCGGCCCCAGCAGCCGACGCAGGACGCGGCGCTCATGTCGGCGGAGGAGACCTATACCGCGCTGCGCATGATGGCGGTCGACCACAACCTCACCATGATGCACCGCTTCAGCCAGGAGCGGCTGTTCGCGAGCGTGCTCGAGGCCGCCGGCAGCGAAAAGGACTGGGGCAAGCTGCGCGCGTACCTGTGCGTGTTCGAGGAATACGTGACCTATCTCTCGCCCGGCCAGAAGACGCAGACGCTGCGCTTTCTCTACGAGCTGCTGCTCGACCGCGAGGGCGACATCCGCCGCCAGGCGGCGGCGCTGCTCGGCCGGATGATCGCGCGGTTCAACCTGCGCTACAAAAAGGAGCTGCCCGCCTCGGCCAGCCGGGACGAGCTCGATCTCACGCAGTTCGAGCTCTGGAAGCAGTATCTGCAGATGCTCGTCTACCCCGACCGCAAGCTGACCCCGCAGCAGCGGAGCCACATCCATTTCACCATGAAGCTGGTCGTCTCGGCCGTGCTGGAGTCCTGCAATCCCGCCGACGCGCGGGGCTTCCTCGAGGGGCTGCTGCCGTACTACCGCGAGCCGGAGCTTGAGGACGAGGACGCCGCCCTGGCCCTGACCGACACGCTCAGCTACCTGACGCTCGCGGCGATGGAGCCGGACGACGTCTGCGTGCTGAGCCGGTTCGCCGAAAAGCAGCTGGGCCGGCAGAGCCTGCCCCTGCAGACGGCCGCGCTCAACTTCTTCTGCTACGCGGCCGAGACGCTGCCGTCCGGGCATCCGGCGCGGGCGTGCTTTGCCCGCGTGCTGAGGGCCGAGACGCTGTCCGTGCCCGCGCTCGGCTATCTCTCCAGCCGCTTCCAAAAGCTCTGCACGGGCCGCGGCGAGCTGCCCGATCGCTTCAGCGCGGCCGACATCTTTGTGGACAACCTCAAGACCGCGACGCCGTGGATCCTCAAAAAGGTCAACATCGAGCTGCTGACCGACCAGGTCGTGAGCGGGCAGAAGGAGAACATCCTGCACATCGCCGCGCACTTCTCGAATCTCATCAAGGCCAGCGAGACCGTCGTCGTCCGCTACTCGGCGGCGCAGGCGCTGCTCACGATCGCGCCGTACCTCTCCTTCGACCAGCGCAACGAGATCGCCTTCGAGCTCGGCAAGGGGCTCGAGGTGGGGCAGTACGAGTTCTCCAAGTATATCCCGCAGTGCCTGGGCGAGTTCTCCCTCTATCTGCGCCCGACCGAGCTCGACGAGCTCATCTCCCACATGCAGGAGCTGACCTGCCACTCGAACGACAGCGTCGTCACGGCGGCGCTTGACACCGTGGGCGTCATGCTCGAGCACTCCGGCGTCTACGCCCAGCGCTACCCGGAGCCGGGCGACGTGCAGGAGAAGCGCCGCCGCAAGATGACGGGCATCCTGCTCAAGGGCATGGCCTCCTACCGCGAGGCGGTGCAGCGCGAGGCCATGTTCATCTTCGGCGAGACGCTCTTTGCCTCCGAGGTCTTCTCGCGCGAGGACAAGGCGTGGCTCTTCACGCTCTGCGCGCACAAGCTGCTGTTTTTAATGGTCGAGAACAAGGAGAGCAGCCTCATCTACCTCTATTCCTCGGCGCTGCTCTACCACATCTACCGCTTCATCATCCTCTACGAGGTCGACTGCGGCGGCTTCCACTTCCGCGCGCACCGCAAGATCGCGTTCTTCCCCGGCACGTTCGACCCCTTCACGCTCTCGCACAAGGCCATCGTGCAGGCGATCCGCGATCTCGGCTTTGAGGTCTATCTCGCCATCGACGAGTTCTCGTGGTCGAAAAAGACGCAGCCGAGCCTGATCCGCCGGCAGATCGCGTCCATGTCGGTCGCGGACGAGTTCCACGTCTACATTTTCCCGCACAACATCCCGGTCAATATCGCCAACCCCTCCGACCTGCGGCGGCTCAAGTCGCTCTTCCCCGGCTGCGAGGTCTATCTCACGGTCGGCTCCGACGTCATCCGCGGCGCCTCGTCCTACCGCGTGCCGCCGTGCGAGGACTCGGTGCACAGCATGAACCACATCGTCTTCCGCCGCGTGTCCGAGCTGCACGGCCCGGAGCAGTCCGGCACGCCCGAGGTGAACGTCATCACGGGCCATGTGATCGAGCTGCAGCTGCCCTCGCAGCTCGAGGACATCAGCTCGACGCGCATCCGCGAGAACATCGACCTCAACCGCGACATCTCCAACCTCATCGACCCCGTCGTGCAGGAGTTCATCTACCAGCGCGGGCTGTATCTGCGCGAGCCGCAGTACAAGCCCATTCTGGAGGCCGGCACGCTGAAATTCGAGAGATTCTCCGGACAGCGGGAGGAGGCGGCGCTTCCGGCGCTGCGGGCGCTGGGACTGCCGCACGAGCAGGCCGCGCAGGCCGCCGCCGGGATTGCCGCGCGCAAAGACGAGATCGTCACGCTCTCGACGGGCGGGGCGGAGCCGCGCATGCTGGCGCTTCTGTCCGTGCGCATCGCGCGCGTGACGGAGCTGTTCCCGATCCTGCGCGACACCGAGCAGGTCACGCGCGTGCGCAACCGCACCTCCGGCCGCCTGCTGCTGCTCACGGGCGTCTACGCCGCGGACGAGGACGGGCTGCAGATGCTGCTCACCGAGACGATGACGGACGCCCTGCAGCAGGACTGCACGGCCGCGCTCTGCGCGCCGCTCGATCTGCAGCCCAGCCGCATGGTCTCGCTGATGCTCCGCTGCCAGGGCTTTTTCTTCCTCGAGGGCGAGGCGGGCCCCATGCTGGTCGACCTCAATTCGCCGGTCGTGCTGCTGCAGAACGTCGAGACGACCATCAAGGCCCCGTTCTCCAACGACCCCAGGGTGCTCGAAACCATCCGCCGCACGAGGCGGCAGCTCAAGCTGGCGCTCGTGGACATGTATCCCGGGCGGCTCATTCTGCCGGTCAGCACGGCGCTTCTGCACCACCGGCTGCTTGAAAAGATCACGGCGCTCAACGGCGTGCCCATGACGCCGACCTCGCCGCGCGTGCTGGGGCCCGACATGTGCGTGCCGTTCGGTAAGCTGCTGCGCGGCCACGCGGTGCCGAACACCGTCACCAAGACCGTCCACACCGACAAGGTCTTCACGCAGGATCTGCGCGCGCAGTCGATCGAGGCCTTCCCGCACTATCCGCCCCTGCGCGACCAGATCCGGACGATCAAATCCTTCGGCCGGCCCGTCGTGCTGGTCGACGATCTGCTGCACACCGGCAACCGCATCCGCGTCATCGATCCGCTCGCGCGCGACGAGGGAGTGGAGATCCGGGAGGTGCTGGTCGGCATCCTCTCCGGGCAGGGCCGCGATCTCATGGCCCAGCGCGGGCGCAGCGTCGACTGTGTGTATTTCGTGCCGAACCTGCGCGCGTGGTACGTCGAATCTACGCTCTATCCCTTCATCGGCGGCGACTCCGTGCGCTGCGACCGGGAGCGCGACGCGGTGTTCCAGCCGTCGGTCAACCTGATCCTGCCCTACGCCTACCCGGCGCACCACCAGGTCTGCCCGCAGCCCGCGGTCTACAATTTCTCCAAGACCTGTCTGGAGAACACCTGGAAGATCCTGCTCGCGCTCGAGTCGGCCTACCGCGCGGCGTTCGCCAAGAACCTTACGCTCTCGCGGCTCGGCGAGGCGATCGTGCTGCCGCTCTGCCCGGACAAGGGCAGGCTGGAGTACGACCCGAGCCTCGCGGTCTCGAGCTTTTTGGAGAGCGATCTGGCCGAGCTCGACCGGCTGCGCGACCTGTTCCAGAAAAAGGAGTTTACGGATGAACTGTTATCGTATTGACGGCGTCCTCTGCGCGGGCGAGGAGGAGCTGCCCTTTGAGAAGGACCGCTCCGGCGGCGTGCCGGAGGTCTGGCTCTTCCGGCGCGCGAAAGAGCGCAGCCGCGCGGCCTTCGCCCCCTCGGACGCGTACCAGCTGACGGCGGGGGAGGAGGACACGGAATTTCTCTGCGCGCACAGCCTGCCGCTGCCGCCGAACGTCCGCCAGGCGCTGGACGCCGGGCGGCTGCGCGCCGTGAATCTTGACTGGCCGGGGTGGCGGAAGCGCCTGCGCGCCGGGACGCCGAAGCAGAAAAAGCGCGTCCACATCGTCGCCATGGGCGACGTGGGCGGCACGATGGCGCTGGGCTTCCGGCTTCTGGGCGGGGACGCTTTCTCCGCCGTCGGCATCTGCGATGTGAACGAGAAGGCCGTCGCCCGCTGGGAGCTGGAGCTCAACCAGGTCGTCGACCCCTGGGGCCCGCCCATGCCGCCCGTGGAGCCCGTTCCGGCGGAGCGCGTCTTCGACTGCGACGTGCTCGTCTTCGCCGCGACGAAGGGCGTGCCGCCCCTCTCGCAGACGGCGGGCGACGTGCGCATGGCGCAGCTGGAGGCCAACCGCGGCCTCGTGCGCCTGTATGCGAAAAAAGCCCGCGAGGCGGGCTTCCGCGGGCTGTTCGCGGTCGTCTCCGACCCGGTCGACCCGCTGGCGAAGGCGGCGTTTCTCGCCTCGAACGAGGACGAAACGGGCGCGTTCGACGGCCGCGGCCTGCTGCCCGAGCAGGTGCAGGGCTTCGGTCTCGGCGTCATGAACGCGCGGGCCGTCTACTACGCCCAAAAAGACCCCGCCTTCGCGCAATTTTTGACCGAGGGCCGCGCGTTCGGCCCGCACGGCGAGGAGCTTGTGATCGCGGACTCGGTCGCGCGCTACGACGACGCGCGCTCGCGCGAGCTGACGCGGCTCGCGGTTACGGCCAATCTCAAGATGCGCGAGCTCGGCTACAAGCCCTACGTGGCCCCGGCCCTGTCCTCGGCCGCGCTGTCCATCCTGCACGCGGCGAGGGGCGAGTGGCACTACGGCTCCGTTTATCTCGGCGGCGCGTATTTCGGCTGCAAAAACCGCTTCGGCCCCTGCGGGCAGCAGACGGAGGCGCTCGCGCTGCCGGAGGAGCTGAAGGCGCGGCTCGCGGCGTCCTGGCGGTCCTTGAAGGAAATCGGGTAGAAGGGAAGCGGTACGATGGAGGATCTGGTGCTCGTCTGCCCGCGCGACGGGAAAAGCCCGCGGCTCGACAGCGTTCTGCGCCCCGCGCTCGAGGGCGTGTCCTGCCGCGAGATCGACACGGCCGAGAGCCTCACGGCGCTGCGCGGCAAGCGCGTGCTGTTCGCCGTCTCGGTCTGGGACACGGGCGTCAACCCGCAGTATTACGCGATGCTGGGCAAGCTCCGGGGCGACCCGGCGCTGCTCGAGGGCTGCACGGCCGGACTCATCGTGGACGGCAGCGGCGAGCTGTACACCAAGTCCATCGCGCGCGAGCTCGTCTTCGCCGCGAATCTGGCGGGCTGCCGCTTCGTCGGCCGTCCGCTCGTCGAGGGCACGGGCTCCCTGCAGAACTTCGCCACGCTCGCGCGCGTGCAGGGCTGCACGCTGCGCGAGGCCTACGGCCTGGCCGCGCGGGAGCTCGTGGGGCGGGTCCTGCGGTTTTCGCCCGAGAAAAAGCAGCGCCCGAAGCTGCTGGCGCTGCACGCGTCCAACCGCGCGACCTCCAACACGCTGATGCTCTGGGACATGGTCAAGCGCGGGCTGGACGGCCGGCTGGAGATCCAGGAGATCGGCCTGCGCAACGGCGCGCTGCGCGACTGCAACGGCTGTACGTATCAGACCTGCCTGCACTTCGGCGAGAAGGAGAGCTGCTTCTACGGCGGCATGGTCGTGGACGAGGTCTATCCCGCGCTGCGGGACGCCGACGCGGTTCTGTGGATCTGCCCCAACTACAACGACGCGCTCTCGGCCAATCTGACGGCCTGCATCAACCGGCTGACGGCGCTTTTTCGCTCGACGCCGTTCGACAAAAAGGCGCTCTTCGGCATCGTCGTCTCGGGCTACTCGGGCGGCGATCTCGTGGCGCAGCAGCTCATCTCGGCCCTGTGCATGAACAAGGCGTTCTGGCTGCCGCCGCGCTTCTGCGCGCTCGAGACGGCAAACGACGCCGGCGCGGCCGCGCGCCTGCCGGGCATCGAGGAGAGAATGCGGATCTTCGCCGGCAATCTGGCCGGTCAGCTCGCGGAAAAATAAAAGGATGCCCCGCCTTCCGGGAAGGCGGGGCATCTTTTTATCAGTCGCGGTTTTTGAGGAACTGCATCAGCATGCTCTCGTCGGCGCGATCGCTCGCGAAGAGCTCGAGCTCCTCGTTGCGGTCCTCGATCAGCTTGCCGATGGCGAGGTAGCGCGAAAAGACGGATTTGAGATCCAGGCGGTCGCCGTTGGCGCTTTCGAGCCAAACGCTGCCCTGGCACTTGTCGATGGTTTTCCAGAAATCCTCAATATCGGTTACGTTGCTCAGTTTCATGGGCGTAGCTCCTTTCAATAGGTGGATGGAATGCACTTCCATTATTACACAGAAAACAGCAAATCGCAATAGGTAGGAACGGGCCAGTAGCTGCTTGCGACGAGCGTTTCCATGTGGTCGACGGTCTCGCGCACGCGGGTCATGCCGGCGAAGATCACGTCGTGGCAGTAGCGCATCTCCTGCTCGCCCGTGTAGGAGGCCGGCATGGTCTCGAGCGCGGTCTTGAGCTCGGCGCAGCGGTCGAGCAGCTCCTCCGTCAGATGACTGACCGAGCCCGCCAGCGCGGTCTCGACGCGGCAGCTGTCGCCGGGCAGAGCGGCCTTTTTGGTCTGGATGGTCGAGCAGAGCGCGCCGGAATAGGTGATGCCGGCGCTCAGAAGCATGTGCTGCACCATGTCGACCAGCGTGGCGGCCTCGATGCGGACGACCTTGCAGTAGTTCTCCATGTGGATCTCGTGCCGGGCCATCATTTCGCTGCGGCTCAGAACGCCGTGCTTCGTGAGCAGCTCGACGTTCTTGTCGAGCACGAAGGCGGGCACGGCCTCGGGCGTGCTGCGCAGGTTGGCAAGACCGCGCTTTTCGGCCTCGGCGACCCAGCTGTCCTCGTAGCCGTTGCCGTTGAAGAGGATGCGGCGGTGCGCGGCGAGGGATTCCTTGACGAGCGCGTGCAGATCCTCCTTGAAGTTCTGCGAGGCCTCGAGCCTGTCGGCGAAGCGGCTGAGCTCCTCGGCCATGATCGTGTTGAGCGCGACGTTCGGGCCGGCGATGGACTGGCTGGAGCCCAGCATGCGGAACTCAAACTTGTTGCCGGTGAAGGCGACGGGCGAGGTGCGGTTGCGGTCGGTCGTGTCCTGCGGGATGGTCGGCAGCACGTCGACGCCGATGCGCAGCGAGCGCTTGCCGCGCTCGACGTAGCTGGTGTCGCCGAGGATGGATTCGATGATGTCCATGAGCTCGTCGCCCAGGAAGATCGAGATGATGGCGGGAGGGGCCTCCTGCGCGCCGAGCCGGTGGTCGTTGCCCGCGAAGGCGACGGTGGAGCGCAGCAGCTCCTGATACTCGTCGACGCCCTGGATGAAGGCCGTCAGGAAGAGCAGGAACTGGGCGTTCTGGCTGGGGGTCTTGCCGGGGGCGAAGAGGTTTTTGCCGGTGTCGGTCGAGAGCGACCAGTTGTTGTGCTTGCCGCTGCCGTTCACGCCCGCGAAGGGCTTCTCGTGCAGCAGGCACACGAGCCCGTGGCGGTCGGCCACCTTCTTCATGACCTCCATCGTGAGCTGGTTGTGGTCGCAGGCGGTGTTGGCGTCGCAGTAGATGGGCGCCATCTCGTGCTGGGACGGGGCGACCTCGTTGTGCTTCGTCTTGGAGTAGATGCCGAGCTTCCACAGCTCCTCGTCGAGATCCTGCATGTAGGCCGTGACGCGCGGACGGATGGAGCCGAAGTAGTGGTCGTCGAGCTCCTGGCCCTTGGGCGGCTTCGCGCCGAAGAGCGTGCGGCCGCAGAGGCGCAGATCCTCGCGCTTTTCGTAGAGCGCCTTGTCGATGAGGAAATATTCCTGCTCGGGGCCGACCTGCGGCGTGACCTTGGTGGACGTCGTGTCGCCAAAGAGGCGCAGCACGCGCAGCGCCTGGCGGCTCACGGCCTCCATGGAGCGCAGCAGCGGGGTCTTCTTGTCGAGCGCCTCGCCGGAGTAGGAGCAGAAGACGGTGGGGATATAGAGGCTGTTGTCCTTGATGAAGGCGAAGGACGTGGGGTCCCAGGCCGTGTAGCCGCGGGCCTCGAAGGTGGCGCGCAGGCCGCCGGAGGGGAAGGACGAGGCGTCCGGCTCGCCGCGCACGAGCTCCTTGCCGGAGAAGTCCATGATGACGCGGCCGCCGCCGACCGGGGAGATGAAGCTGTCGTGCTTTTCGGCGGTGAAGCCGGTCATCGGCTGGAACCAGTGGGTAAAGTGGGTGGCTCCGTGCTCGAGCGCCCAGGTTTTCATGCCGTCGGCTATATTGTTTGCGGCCTCGAGGCTGAGGGGCTTGCCATTCTGCAGAGACGATCTCCAGGCGTCCATCGTTCCCTTGGGAACATACTGGGCCATGGTCTCCTCATTGAATACGCAGCTCCCGAACAGCTCGGGAATCCGGCTTGTTTCTTTGCTCATAATGGTTCCTCCTTTTCTTATTCACCGCTGCCGCCGTAGTTGCTCAGAACGCGGGCGGACGGATCGCTGACGTTGCAGCCCTTCCAGGTCTTGTTCGGCATCCAGAAGTCCTTGACCATGGGCGCCTGGCCGGGATAGAAGCTCTCGAAAATCTCGCGGTAGAGAAGACTTTCCTTCGTAAACGGGCGGGCGAAGCTGTATTTGCTGCGCTTTCGCTCGTACTCCGCGTCCGTGTAGAGGGACTCGGCGTAGGCCTTGAGATCGTCCACCATCGAGTGGCCGACGGCGTCGGAGAAGGCCGCCTTCTGCCGCCAGAGGATGGGATCGGGGAGAATGCGGTCGTTTTCGAAGGCGTGGCGCAGCAGGTATTTGCCCATGTCGTAGGTGTTGAGCTTCAGCCTGGGGTCGATGGACATGACGTATTTGACGAAGGCCAGATCGCCGAACGGCACGCGGGCCTCGAGGGAGTTGGCGGAGATGCAGCGGTCGGCCCGCAGCACGTCGTACATGTAGAGCTCGTCCACGCGCTTCTTGGCCTCGTCCTGGAAGGCCCTGGCCGAGGGGGCGAAATCGGTGTATTTGTAGCCGAAGAGCTCGTCGGAAATTTCGCCCGTCATGAGCACGCGCACGTCGGTCTGCTCGTGGATGGCTTTGCAGCAGAGGTACATGCCCATGCTCGCGCGGATGGTCGTGATGTCCCAGGTGCCGAGCAGCCCGATGACCTCGGGCAGGGTGTCCAGCACCTGCTGCCGGGTCATGATGACCTCCGTGTGGTCGGCGCCCATGAAGTCGGCGGCCTCCCGCGCGTATTTGAGGTCGATGGCGTCGAGATCCATGCCGATGGCGAAGGTGCGGATCTTCTTGTGCAGGAGCTTCGCGGAGATCGCGCAGACGAGGCTCGAGTCGAGCCCGCCCGAGAGCAGGAAGCCGAGCGGCGCGTCCGCGTCGAGCCGCTTCTCCACGCCGGAGACGAGCAGATCGCGGATCTTGCGGCAGGCGGTCTCCAGATCGTCATGGGTGTATTCCCGCACGGTCGTGAGATCGGCGTAGCGCACGAAGCGGCCGCGGTAATAGTAGTGGCCCGGCGGGAAGGGGAAGATCTCCTTGCAGAGGCCGATCAGGTTCTTGGCCTCGCTCGCGAAGACGATGGAGCCGTCCGAAAGATAGCCGTAGAACAGGGGCCGGATGCCGATGGGATCGCGGGCGGCGATGTAGGTGTTCTGCGCCGCGTCGTAGAGGATCATGGCGAACTCCGCGTCGAGCATTGAGAACATCGACAGCCCGTATTCGCGGTACATGGGGAGGATGATCTCGCAGTCGGAGTCGCTCCGGAACGTATAGCCTTTTTTCTCGAGCTCCTTTTTAACGGCGCGGAAGCCGTACAGCTCGCCGTTGCAGACGGCCATGTCGCCGCCCAGGTGGAACGGCTGCATGCCCTCCGGCTGCAGGCCCATGATGGAGAGCCGGTGGAAGCAGAGATAGCCGGAAAGGGTCTGCTCGATCCGCGAAAGATCGGGCCCGCGGGATTTGGTGCGGTCGAAGCAGGCCTTAAACTGCTCCGGCTTCAGAAGAAGACTGGTGAAGCCCATGATCGAACACATATAAAAAAGCACCTCCAGATTTATCTCGGCAGCCAGTTGTCCTATTACTTTAGGACGAATTGCTGCCAAATCCGCGGTGCCACCTAATTTACTGTCCGATCGAAACAGTCACTTTTGTCGAGCTCCATCAAGCCCGTGTGCCTTAACGCCGCACAGCGCGTCTCGCTTACTTGGGTTTCCCGGTTCGGCTTGCTGCTCCGGAGTGTTATTCGCCTGGACGCATGTGCCGGATTCCCACTGCCGCCGGCTCGCTGTAACAGCCCTTCCAGATTACTTGTCTCCATCGATGCATTTCGCTGTATTAAAAAATATGTGCATATTCTAAGCCCGCAGGTGCCGGAAGTCAAGCATCATTTTCGACAATAACGAAAGCGAATTCTTCCGATTTTCTTACTCTTTTTTACAAACCCGTCCGATGGAAGAAATTTCAGCAAAAACGGCAGATTGCCGATTCCTTTTTTCCCGGGATTGCGGTAGAATAATCCCATCAAATACAGGAGAGAGTTCCCCATGAAACTGATGATCGCGTCCGACCTGCACGGTTCGGCCTATTACACGGCGCTGCTGCTGGAGAGATGGAGGGCGGAAAACGCCGAACGCCTCGTCCTGCTGGGCGATATTCTGTATCACGGCCCGCGCAACGATCTGCCGCGCGAGTACGCGCCCAAAGAGGTCATCGCGCAGCTCAACCCGCTCGCGCCGCAGATCCTCGCGGTGCGCGGTAACTGCGACTGCGAGGTCGACCAGATGGTGCTGAAGTTCCCGATGCTGGCGGACTACGCGGTGCTGTTTCTGGGCGGGCAGACCGTCTATTTGACGCACGGCCACGTCGTGAACACCCAAAACCCGCTCGCGTTCCGGCGGGGCGACATCCTGCTGCACGGGCACACGCACGTCCCGGTCTGCGAGGACTGCGGGACGTACCGGTATCTCAATCCCGGCTCGGTCTCCATCCCCAAAAACGACACGCCGCACAGCTATATGACCTGGGAGGACGGGACGTTCCTCTGGAGGGAGCTGGAGAGCGGCGCGGTTTACAAGAGCTTTCAGCCCTGAGGGCTTTTCAGGACAGAATGGCGGGAAATGAAAGGAAGCGTTTTTATGGGTAAAAACAGCGAACCAAGAGCGGAAATGACCAAACGGGTCAAAAACGTCAAGCTCGAGATCATCCTTCTCAACGTCGCGATCATCCTGATCGGCGTTCTGATGGTCGTCTTCCCGGAGCAATCCCAGACGATCATCTGCCGCGTGGTGGGCATCCTGCTCTGCGCGTGGGGCCTGTTCCTCATGATCAGCTATTTCGCGCGCAGCAAGCTGGAGGTGCTGGGCTCCTTCGCGCTCGTCCAGGGCGTCGCGCTCGCGGGCTTCGGCGTCTACATCCTGCTGAAGCCGGAATTCCTCGCGGCGGTCCTCACCATCGTGCTGGCGATCATCCTGCTGGCCGGCGGCGCCATGAAGCTGCAGTACGCGATGGACTTCATGCGCCTGAAGCTCACGGCCTGGTGGACGGAGCTGATCGGCGCGGTCTGCATGATCGTCCTCGGCATTGTCGCGATCGCGGACCCCTTCAAGGCGGCCACGACGCTCATGATCTTCCTGGGCATCTCCCTGCTGCTCGACGGCGTGTGGGATCTCGTGTCGATCCTGGTGCTCTCGACCAAGCTCAAGGCGTTCCGCAAGAACGTGAACGCGGTCATGAACGAGGTCACCACCGACAACAACCCGGTCGTATAACAAAAGACAGCAAAAGGGCCGCTGCGATGCAGCGGCCCTTTTGCTGTCCGCCGCGGTTTTACGCTTCTAATCCTTGAGCTGAAGAACGCTGACGCTGGCATCCATCAGCTTGCCGGAACTGCCGAAGGTCATCTGCATCGAAAGGGTCTCGCCATTGATATACAGATAGTAGAACCCGAGCTCGGTCTGATAGGAAAACCAGGCGCTGTTTGGCTGATCGGCACTTCCGTAAATCTCGTCGATGGCCCACATCCGCGGCACGTGATCTCCCGGCAGAGATTTGAGCACGTCCCCGATCCTATCGCCGATGTGAATATTCCGCAGAACACAGAGATTTTCCGGCTCGGTACAGGAATCAAACCGCCCGTAGGCGATGCCCTGGAGAAGATAGCGGTCGTAGTCCCCCACGGGAACGCCGTAGGGCGGGAAAAAGGTATAAACGATGTTTCCCAGATGAATTTTGAATTTGCACGCAATCGGATCTTCCCGTTCAGCGGCATAATCCACCATGCTCTGCGGCAGCGCATAGAGCTTCTGCGTCTCGGCAAAGCTCATGCCGATCCTGTATCCGTGGAGAGAGACCATCTCGTCCTCCGTCACCCGGGCTTGCGGGTCGAAATCTGGCCGGGTTATGAAGGGGCCGGGTGTCTGCGAAACGGTGATATCGGCGTCGGAGACGCTGTATGCGGGGGTATCCGGCGTCTCATCCGGCGCGGAACCCGGCTGCCAGGAGGACAGAAAAGCCAAAACCTCGCTGCGGTTCAGCGAACGGTTGTCCTCCGCGAAGAGAACGGAGTCGGATTGCTCAGGCGGTACGCCGTCTCTTATGTTGGCGGGGTATTGATAGACCATTTCCCCGACCGTGAAGAAGCGCACGCTGTACGTCGATTCCTGCTGCCAGACAACAAGATCCGGGGTACTGTTGAACTGCGAACGGAAAAGACCGATCGCGATGATCCTGCCGTTCTTTTCAATCTCTGGGGCTGTATCGTCCCAGAAATTCAGATAGGCCTGCCGCCATGGGTCGGACAGCTCGTCCTGCCGGGGTGACGCCTCGGAGACGCGCTCCGCCGCGGACGCCGGACCGACAGGCGGCTGAGAGCCGGCAGCCGCTGCGGACGCCGGACCGACAGGGGGCTGAGAGTCGGCAGCCGCTGCCGCTGCGCTTGAAACCGCTTTTGAATCTGCTTCCGGTCTTTTGACGGGATTCGTCAAAAAACATACCGCCAAGGCGATGCAGACCGCAGCCGCTGTGAGGATGATCCAGAACGCGGGCTTTTGATAGCTTAGAACAGACCGGATCCGCGCCTTGACGCCAACCTCGCCGAAGGCCAGGGGACAGGCTGTGACCGGGCTGTGCGGAAGACTGCACGCGAGCAGCGCCTCGGAGTAGGCAATCCGGCCGTCCGGCAGCAGAGAGCGGATGACCGCCTCGTCGCAGGCCAGCTCAATGTCGCGGCAGAGAAGAATGTACGCAAGCCAGCAGAGCGGATTAAACCAGTAGACGGCGAGCAGCAGAAAGCCCAGCGGCTTCCACCAGTGGTCGCGCCGCCGCAGATGGGCTGCCTCGTGCGCGAGAACGGCCGTCTGCTCCGCTTCCGCGAGCGAGGAGGGCAGATAAATACGGGGCTGGACGATGCCGAGAATAAAGGGCGTCTGAATATTGTCGCAGAGATAGGCGCTGCCCCGGAGCGGCAGACAGACGCGCACTTTTCGAAGAAGACTTCCATAGCTGACGACTGCGTATAAAATAAGCGCGGCCATGCCCGCCAGCCACACCCAGGCCGCAAGCGTTGTCCAGATCTGAAGCGGATTCACGCTTGCAGCGGGAGAAGGCGAAAGGGAGCTCTCCAGAAGCGGATTGACGGCGCGGTTGATGGCCGGGACGCCGGACTCGATCGCGGGCGTTTTCGCGTACAGAATATCTGGGCGGACCGTCTCAGCGCTGGGAACCAGGCTTAAAACGCTTTCCGGAGAGAAGGGCCATACGAGCCGCACCGCCACGACGGCCCAGAGCGCGCACGTCAGCCACTTCGGCGCCCTCTTGAGCAGCGGCCGCATCGCGGCCACCGCCAGAATGAGCCACCCTGCCGTGATACTGACATTGACGAGACGCAAAAACAGTTCGCTCATGTCTGCCCCTTTCCCGATGCTTCGTCGATCATCCGGCGGATCTCGGCGATCTCCTCCGGCGAGAGCGCCTTTCTCTGCGTGAACGCAGCGAGAAAGGCGGGCAGAGAGCCGTCAAAGGCCTCGTCCACAAACTGCTCCGACTGGCGGGCAAAGAATTCGTCCCGTGAGAGGACGGATGAAACCGCGCCGTCCTCATTTCGGAAGATGCCGCGCTCGCAGAGCTTGCGCAGCACCGTGTAGGTGGTGGAACGGTTCCAGCGGAGCTCCTGCTCGCAAAGCTCCACGAGCCTGCGCGAGGGGAGCGGTTCGTGGCTCCAGATGATATCGGCAAACCGCGCCTCAACGGGGCCGAGCTTCCATTCGGGCATTGTCATTCACCTCATTTGTTTATCGATAATAAACTAATATTAGTTTACTGCAAGTAAACTGAATTGTCAATAGAAAACAGGCGCCGCATTGCGGCGCCTGAAAATGGTTATTGCGTCATCATGGCCTCGGCGGAGAGCATGCCGTCGACCGCGGCGGACATGATGCCGCCGGCGTAGCCCGCGCCCTCGCCGCAGGGGTAGAGCCCCCTGAGACTGGCCTGCCGCAGCTCGTCGCGCACGATGCGCACGGGAGACGAGCTCCGGGTCTCCGGCGCGGTCAGAACGGCGTCCGGCGCGGCAAAGCCGTGCAGCCGCGCGTCCAGCGCGGGGAGCGCCTGCTCGAGCACGCTCGTAATGCGCGCGGGCAGAACCGCGTGCAGATCGCAGTAGGTGACGCCCGGGCGGTAGCTCGGCTGCACGCCGCCGGGCCTGGCGCTCGGCCGCCCGGCCAGAAAGTCGCCCACCAGCTGCGCGGGCGCGCGGTAATCCCCGCCGCCCGCCCGGAAGGCTGTCTGCTCGATCTGGCGCTGCCAGTACATGCCGCCCAGCACCGAGCGGTCGGGGAAATCCTCGGGCGGGAGCGTCACGAGCAGGGCCGCGTTGGCGTTTTCCCCGTCGCGGGCGGCGCTGCTCATGCCGTTCGTGACGACGCCGCCGGGCTCCGACGCGGCGGCCACGACGCTGCCGCCGGGGCACATGCAGAAGGTGTAGGCCGAGCCGCCGTCCTCCAGATGCACGTTCAGCTTGTAGTCGGCGGGCGGGAGCTTCGGGTGGCGCGCGAACGGGCCGTACTGGCTCTCGTTGATCGCCTGCTGCCGGTGCTCGATGCGCACGCCCATCGAGAAGGGCTTGGGCTCCATCGCGACGCCGGCGGCGTGAAGCGCCTCGAAGGTGTCGCGCGCGCTGTGGCCGACGGCCAGCAGCACCTGCGAGCAGGGGATGCGCACGGGACCGCCGGGTCCCTCCGCGAGCGCAGCGCTCACGCAGCCGTCCTCGGTCTCAAAGCCCGTGAGCTTTGTGCCGAAGCGCACCTCGCCGCCGTAGTGCAGGATCTTTTCGCGCAGGTTCTGCACGACCGTCACGAGCACGTCGGTGCCGATGTGCGGCTTGGCGTCGAACAGAATATCCTCGTGCGCGCCCGCCTCGGCGAACTGCCCGAGAACCCAGCGGATGCGCTCGTTTTTGATGCCGGTGTTGAGTTTACCGTCCGAGAAGGTGCCCGCGCCGCCCTCGCCGAACTGCACGTTGCACGCGGGGTCGAGCTCGCCCGTCTGCCAGAAGCGCTCGACCTTCTCGCGGCGCGTACGGACGTCCTGTCCGCGCTCAAGCACGATGGGGCGCAGTCCCGCCTCGGCCAGCACCAGGGCCGCGAACAGACCCGCGGGGCCGAAGCCGACCACGACGGGGCGCATGCCGTCCCGGCGCACCGGGCGCGGCGGCTCGTACTCCGGGTCGGAGGCGAGGGAGGCCTTGGCGCAGTGCGCCATCTTGAGGACCTTGTCCTCGCGGCCTCTGACCAGCACGTCGACTGTATAGAGCAGGCGGATATCCGACTTTTTGCGGGCGTCGACGGACTTCTTGCGCACGTCGAGACGCTTGATCTCCGTCTCGCGGATGCGCAGCTGCCGGGCCGCCAACTGGACGAGCCGGGCCATGTCCTGGTCGGGCGTCAGGGACAGATCGTGAATCCGAATCATTTGGCAGGTTCCTTTCCGAGTTTTCCGGCGAGGCGGCCGGACGACCAGGCCCACTGCAGGTTGTAGCCGCCGCAGTCGCCGTCGATGTCCAGCACCTCGCCCGCCGCGAAGACGCCGGGAGCCAGACGGCTTTCGAGCGTGTCGGCGCGGAATTCCGAGGTCAAAACGCCGCCGGCCGTCACCTGGGCGCTGTCCATGCCCATGACGCCCTCGACGGCGAGGGGATAGCATTTGATCATCGCGGCCGCGGCGTCCAGCTCCCCGTCCGTGACCTCGCGCGCCGCCTTCGCGGGCGCGACGCCGCAGCGGCGCAGGATCGTCTTGCCGAGCCGCGACTGGAGCGTGCCGGAGAGCAGCTCCTCGGCCGGGAGATTCGGAAACGCCGCCCGCCGCGCGGCAAGCAGCGCGCGCGCGTCGTCCCGGGTATATTCGCGCAGAAAGTCGATGAGCAGCGTTTTTTCGCCCTCCGTGACGGAGGCCGCGCGCGAGAGCTCGAACGCGGCCGGGCCGCTCACGCCGAAGTCGGTGAACTGCAGCTCGCCCTCCGACGCGCCGAGCGTCCGGCCCCCGGCTTTCAGCACCATGCGCCCGTCGGCGCGCACGCCCTTGAGCGCGCGCACCCAGGTCGGCTCCGTTTTAAGCTGGGTCAGGCTGGGCGCAAGAGATGTGCAGCGGTGGCCGAGCTGGCCAAGCAGGCGGTAGCCCGAGTGGGTGCCGCCGAGCTTTTTGCCCGCGCAGCCGCCTGCCGCGACGATCACCTTTTCGCCGTACCACTCGCCGGTCGTGGCCGTGACGCGCCAGCCGCGCGCCTTTTTCGCGATCTCCAGCACGTCGGCGCTGCCGACGACCGCGACGCCGCGCGATTCCATGGCAAAGCGCAGCACGTCCACCACGCTGTTGGCCTGGTCGGAGAGGGGATAGACCCGGCCGGAGGGCTCCGTCACCGTCAGAAGCCCGAGCGTGCCGAAATAGCGCAGCGCGTCCTCCGCGCCGAAGGCCGCGAGCGCGGGGCGGACAAAGTCCGGGTCGGTCCCGTGGTAGCAGGCGGGAGAGAGATTGCGGTTCGTGAGATTGCAGCGGCCGTTTCCGGTCGCGAGCAGCTTGCGGCCGACGCGCGCCTGCCGCTCGAGCAGCGTGACCTCGTTTTGGGGGTCCTCCGCCGCCGTGAGCGCGGCCAGCATACCCGCCGCGCCGCCGCCGATGATCAATACCTTCATGCGCCTGTCCTCCCGCAGCATTTCTTCGTCCAGTATAATCGAAAGCGGCGTATTTCTCAAGTTTACATAATATTAAGAAAAAGCCGCGCTTTAACTTTTCGCGCCGATGTGGTATCATACGACAAAAGGAGTGAGCGCATGGAAAAACGGGAGAAAATCGAGCATCTGGCGGGCAGCCGCGACGAGGAGATTCTGCTCGCGCGCGTCTACGACCGCATGACGGCGGCGCAGCAGCGGAACATTCCCGCCTCCACCTGCTTTCTCACGAAGCGGGAGCAGCTGCTCGCGGGCCAGCTGCTGCCGGAGCTGACGCTCACGTTTTTCGGCGGGGCGGAGGTCTGCGAGCGCGCGGTCTGCTGCTGGCTGCCGGACTATCTGGACGAGAGCTGGCTGTCCTCCGGCGACGGGCCCGTCGCGGCGGTGCGCGCGGAATTTTACGCGCAGGACACGCTGTCGCACCGGGATTTCCTCGGCAGTCTCATGGGCAGCGGCATCAAGCGCGAGACGGTGGGGGACATCTTCGCCGGCGAGGGCAGCTGCGACTTCTTCGTGACGCGCGAGATCCTGCCCTACGTGCTGCAGAATCTCGAGTCCGCAGGCCGCACGAAGCTGCGCCTGCGCGAGATCGCGCTCTCGGAGGTCAGCCTGCCGCAGGCCCAGCTCAAGACCATCCGCGACACCGTCTCGTCCCTGCGGCTCGACGGCGTCGTGTCCTCGGGCTTCGGGCTCAGCCGGGGCAAGGCGGCCGCCGCCGTGGAGAGCGGCAAGCTGGAGCTGAATTATCTGCCCTGCGTCAAGCCGGACAAGCCCGTCGCGGAGGGGGACGTCATCTCCATCCGCGGGCTCGGGAAAATCCGGCTGGAATCCGTCGCCGGAACGACGAAGAAGGGCCGCATCAGTATCGTCATCAGCCGATTTATTTAGGAGAATGGTATGGAAAAAGCAAAGATTGACCGCATCAACGAGCTGGCCCGCAAGGCCAAGGCCGAGGGCCTGACGCCCGAGGAGAACGCCGAGCGCGCGCAGCTGCGCCAGGAGTACGTCGACGCGGTGCGCGCCGACCTCGTGGCGCAGCTCGAGAACACCTATCTGGTGGATGAAAAGGGGAACAAGCGAAAGCTGCGCCCCAACTGAACGCGCGGAGGCCGCCATGTCGCTTGTAAGCTTTTCCTATCTCTTTTTGTTTTTGCCCGCGGTGCTGCTCGTCTATTATCTCGTCCCGCGCCGCCATCTGGCCGCGCGGAACGCGGTGCTGCTGGTTTTCAGCCTCGGCTTCGTCTTTTACGCGGAGCCGGGCAGCCTTTTTACGCTCGTTTTTGAGATCGTCCTGCTGTATTTCCTCGGCAGGGGCATCGAGAAAAGCGAAAATCCCCGGACGAGAAAGACCCTGTTTGCGGCCGGAATCGTCCTCACGGTGGGCCTGCTGTGCTATTTTAAATACACGGCCTTCGCCGTGCAGAACTGGAACGCGCTCTTCGGGACGAGCTTTTCCTGGAAGGCACTGGCCAGCCCGGTCGGCGTCTCGTTTTTCACGTTTCTCGCCGTGTCGTACCTGGCCGACGTGTACCACGGCCGCTGCGCCGCCGAGAAGAACCCCGCGGCGCTGGCGCTCTACATCTCGTTTTTCCCCAAATATACCCAAGGCCCGCTGACAAGATACGGCGCCGTCGCCCCCGAGCTGACGGCTCGGCGCGAGAGCTGGGACGACGCCGCCGCGGGCGCGGAGCGCATCGTGATCGGCCTCGGCAAAAAGCTGCTGATCGCCAACGCCTGCGCCTCGGTCGCGAATGAAATTTTCGCGCTCTCGGCGGGCGCGCTCACCCCGGCCAAGGCCTGGATCGGCGCGTTCTGCTACGCCTGGCAGATCTATTTCGACTTCGCGGGCTACACCGACATGGCGATCGGCGCGGGGCTGCTCTTCGGCTTCCATCTGCCAGAGAATTTCCGCGACCCCTACATGGCCGTCTCCGCGACCGATTTCTGGCGCCGCTGGCACATCACGCTCTCGCAGTGGTTCCGGGACTATGTCTATATCCCGCTGGGCGGCAACCGCAGAGGCAGAGCCAGGCAGCTGCTGAACATTCTCATCGTCTGGCTGCTGACCGGCCTCTGGCACGGGGCCAGCTGGAATTTCCTTCTGTGGGGCCTCTGGTTCGCGCTGCTGCTGGCGATGGAAAAGCTGTGGCTGGGAAAGCTTCTCGAGCGCGCGCCGCGCGCGGTCGGGCATCTCTACGCCGTGTTCATCATTTTGCTCGGCTGGGTCATCTTCCGCAGCCCGGACGTGCAGACGATCGGCACCTACGCGGCCGCGCTCTTCGGCGGGACGGCCGCCCGCGCGGACGACGCGGGCTACCTCTGGCTGACGCTGCGGCAGTACGGCGCGCCGCTGCTCTTCGCGGCGCTTCTTTCCACGCCGCTGGGGAAGACCGCGCTCGCAGCCCTGGAGAAGACGAAGCCCGGCCGGGCCGTCAGGCTTGTCCTGCTGCTTTTGGTGCTGGCCCTGTCGCTTCTGACGCTCGCCAACACCTCCATGAACGCGTTTATCTACGCGCAGTTCTGAAAGGAGCGGAAATATGAAAAAATCGAAGCTCCTGCTGCTGGCGTTTCTGCTCGTGATCTTCCTCGTCCCCGCGCTGACGGCGGCCGAGTGCCTGCTCGCGCCCTCCGGCTGGTCGGTCTATGAAAACCGCGCGCTGGCGTCGGTCCCGGAGCACAGCCTGTCCGCCGTGCTCTCCGGAAAGACGGCCGACGGGATCGAGAGCTTTTTGAAGGACCATCTCGTGCGCCGCAACCTCTGGCTGAAGGCCTATACCGCGCTGGAGCTGGACGTGCTGCACAGCCCCGTCGTAAACGAAGTCGCGGTGACGGACCGGGCGCTGCTGCCGGAGATGGGCGTCTCCGACTACGACGATTCGGCGCTGGAGGAGCAGGCGGCCGCGATGGCCGGGAGCCTCGCCAAGATCCGGCAGGCGACCGAGGAGAACGGCGGCGTCTTTCTCTACGTCGGCGTGCCCGAGCAGCGCTCGGCGCTGCGCAGCCTCTATCCCGGCTGGATGAACAGCAACGCCGCCGAGTGGGACGCGCGCGAGGCGGCGTTCTCGAAGGCCATGGCGCAGGCGGGCGTGCCGCTTCTTCTGATGCGCCCGGTGTTCGACGGGACGGGCGACGTTTTGACGTATTACTCCGCGGTCGACCACCACTACAATCTGCGCGGCGCGTATCTGACCTATGAGACGGTCTGCCGGACGCTCACGGACATGGGCGTGCCGCTCACGGCCGAGAAAATGACCGTGACGGGGCTGGACAACCCGTACTTCGGAACCTACAGCCGCAAGCTCTACGGGCTCTCGCCCATCCGCGAGCAGCTGCTCGTGGGCAGCTTCGCGGACGAGATCCCCTACGAGCGCTGGGACAACGGCGAGCGCACCGACGCCCCCATGACCGAGCTGCCCGCGACCTCGGCCGAGCCCGTCTACTACACCGCCTATATGGAGGGCGACCAGGGCGAGACGATTGTGAAGACCGGGCGCGAGGGGCTGCCGAAGCTGCTCATCGTGGGCGACTCGTTCACGAACGCGCTCGAAACGATGATCTGGCGGAACTTCGGCGAGATGCGCAGCCTCGATTACCGCCACTATACGGGCGAGAGCCTCAGCGACTACATAAAGGACTATCAGCCCGACGTCGTGCTCGTCATGCGCGACGACACGAGCTATCTGAGCACCGCCGGAAACGGCGGGCTGAAGTAAAAAACCGTCATTCCGGGGCACCGGAATGACGGTTTTTTCACTTTCTGAAATAGAACCAGTACAGCGCCGCGGCCTGCAGCACGAGCAGCACGGGCACCGTGATGTAAAATTTGGGGTGCTTCGTCTTGTGGCGGCAGAGATACATGCCGAGCAGCTCGCCCAGGCTGCCGCCCAGCACGGCGCAGCCCAGAAGCGTCGCCTCCGGGATCCGCCACTGATGGCGGCGCGCAAACTGCTTGTCCAGGAACATAAGCACGAAGGCCAGCGCATTGATTATAAGCAGGTAGGTTTTCATTTCAAAATCCTTTCCGGGAGGTGCCCTTATGAAAAAATGGTATGCGGGTCTGGCGGCGCTGCTGGTCCTGAGTCTCGCCGGGTGCGCCGTCAAGGCGCCCGTCTGGGAGACGGTGGACGACGCGGTTCCCGTCTCGGCACAGGAGGCAGGCTATACGCTCACGTTCGCCGTGCCGGAGGACGCGACGCCGTCCGTAAAGAGTACGGACGCGCGCATGGTCTGCGAGCAGGCGGACGGAGACTATGAGATCGTCTCCGAGACGATCCCGGCGGCAAGCCTCGCGGACGCGGTGCGCGCGCTGTCGGGCTTCGACGGGGAAAAGCTCGGGATTGTCAGGACCTCGTGCGGCGGCCTGCCGGGGTATCAGCTCGCCTGGTACGACGGCGGCGAGGAGGGCGGCCGGTTCTGCCGGGCCGAGCTCGTGATGGACGGAAATTTCTGCCACGCCGTGACCTTCTCGGTGCGCGAGGGTCTCGGCAACCGCTATGATAGCACAGCCGAAGCCCTGTTTGCAAGCGTCACGGCGGAGAAAAAGGACGGAATCTGACAGAAAACACCGTTGCTTCCCCCAAAAATCCATGCTATAATGGCAAAGTTCAGCCGGATTTGGAGGGGGAGAGCGCCGTGAAAAAAGGGGAGACCGCAGCCGGGCATCTGCTCGCGCTGTTCTGCGTGGTGGTCTGGGGGACGACGTTCCTCGTCAGCAAGAAGCTGCTTGAGAGCTTCACGCCCGCGCAGGTCATGATGATGCGCTTTTTCCTGGCCTATCTCATGCTCTGGATTCTCTACCCCCACTGGCGTTTTTCCTGGCGCGAGGAGGGCTGGTTCCTGCTCATGTCGCTGTTCTCCAACACGCTGTACTTTCTCTCGGAGAATACGGCGCTCATGCTGACGCAGACCTCCAACGTGAGCATTCTCGTCTCCACCGCGCCTATTTTGACGGTCGTGCTGCTGAGCGTTTTCCACCGCGACGAGCATGTGGAGAAGCGCGAGCTCATCGGCTTCCTCGCGGCCTTCGCGGGCGTCGTGCTGGTCGTGTTCAACGGGACGGTCGTCCTGAAGCTCAACCCGTTGGGGGACGTGCTGGCCTTCTGCGCGGCGCTGTGCTGGGCGCTCTACGGCCTTCTGCTGCGCCGCTGCAGCGGGAAGTATTCGAGCTTTCTCATTTCACGCAAGCTGATGTTTTACGGCATGCTGACGGGCCTGCCGGTTCTGGCCGTCCAGCGCGCGCCCATGAACTGGGCGGCGCTGGCGAGCTGGGGCAGCCTCGCGGGGATCGGCTATCTCGCGCTCATCGGCAGCGCCGTCTGCTATGTCGCGTGGAACAGCTCAGTCGAGCGGCTCGGCGTGAGAAAGACCAATCTCTACATCTACGCCATTCCGCTCGTCACCCTGGCGGCCGGCGCGGCGCTGCTGCACGAGCGGGTCACGCTCATGGGCGCGGCCGGCACGGCGCTCGTCGTGGGCGGTATGGTACTGGGCAGCCTGCCCGAGCGCAGCGCCGAGGCGCGCGCGTCCTGACCGGCGGTCCGCCCCGAGGAAAATGTCTTGACAAACCGACAAAACATGGTTATACTAATCATGCTTTTGGGCCCGTAGCTCAGCTGGGAGAGCAAGCTATCCGCAAAGCGGGCCCCAGCCACCTGACAACTTGCACAAAGTTAAATCCGAAAATTGAACAGTTTACACAACTTGGGGGCGTAGCTCAGCTGGGAGAGCGT